>ENA-ORUM01000078-ORUM01000078.1-human-gut-metagenome-genome-assembly--contig:-NODE-78-length-139474-cov-16.839484_pt1 | contig 139474 bp, 129 predicted proteins | sample MGYA00242083_ERZ509217 | MGnify/ENA primary metagenome ERZ509217 (study PRJEB26280, sample SAMEA2338831) | human gut metagenome | biome: human gut; feature: human-associated habitat; material...
CAACAGCCATGATTGCTGTTTTTTTCATTCTTACTTCTACTTCTGGTTTTGACATTTTTATTTTTCTCCTTTCCATATCTGTGAACTCAATTTTTTAAATAAATCAATCGATATCGTTTATCTTTAATATTTTTTTTGTATCCAATCCAGCTTCCTTAAATGTTTCGACAATATGATTTCCTCCCGTATAATCATCAATCAAATAATCACCAATCAATACTGGATGAATATAAATTTCGGCTATATCGGCATTCAGTAAATCTTTATTTTTGATTTTCATATTTTTCTGAAACGTAGCAACACTGCTAGAATAATCAGGATGTTTTAAATGTAAGGTATCAATTTTTTTCATCCATCTCTTACCATATACATCTCTAAAAAAAGAACCATTAAAATAACTATTTCCTATAAACCGCATGGACTGAAATTCATACTTTTTTAATAATGGTATCAATGCCTGTAAAACTGACATATCATAAAATGCACAATGATGTGAGTCTATATTCATTAAAGTAAATCCTGCACTCATATACTTTTGAATCTGTGCTTCTAATTCTTCTCGAATCGCCAAAATATCTTTTGCGAAATATTTTCGAAAGAAATTTGGACGGTAATCAAACATGTCATATCGGCTATAATGTTTCAGTTTTTTTATTTTTCCTGATAAAGGGGTTCCTTCAAATAAGTTAATATGCAATCCAACTTTATCTAATAGATTATTTTCTTTTGCGAATTGAACAGCCTCATCAAAGTAATTTGTATTGACAATTATTGATGTCTGTGAGCAATATCCTTTCTGAAATGCTTTTAAAACTCCCAAATTAGATTCGTGTGTTTTACCAAAATCATCTGCATTTACAATTAATTTCATTTTTTTATAAACCTCAAATTCATTCTATCTTCGAACGAAAAGCAGAGCATCGTTGCCCTGCTTTTTAAATGAACAATGATGTATTTAATAATGTTTTCTTTCCATCCTAGAAGAATCCAATCAGTGTACCTACAACCCCAATTAGAATCAAAACAATTAAGATAATGTTAACATTCAATTTTTTCTTTAACATCCATACTGTTAAAAGAGTAATGGCTAACGGAAGAATATTCAGGAAAATTGTATCTAATACATCAGTCTGTAAATTTAGTTTTCCACTGCTCAGATGCAAAACCAATCCAGATGAAACAGTAACATAACTTGCGGCAAGACCTCCTAAAACAGTAGCACCCACGATCGTTGCCTTTTCAGTTACTTTATTAATTAAACCGCTACTAATAATTTTTGTAATTCCTTCTCGTCCACTATAATATCCTTTCATATAGGACCAATATCCTTCTCCGAAAAGGACAATTCCAATAATGACCATATATAAAAGTGGAGCCAGTAAATTCCCATCTTGCGCCATTCCTAATAAGATACCCAGTGCAATAGGGCTAAGTGTTCCTTGCCAAATCGTATCACCAACACCAGCTAATGGCCCCATTAACCCAGTCTTTACACTGGAGATCATTTCTGGATCAATTTCTTCTCCATTTGCCTTTTGTTCTTCCATCGCCAGAGTCATACCTAAAATACATCCACCCAAATTAGGTTCTGTATTAAAAAACTCCATATGTCGTTTACAAGCATCTTTCATAGCTTCTGTATTTTTACCATACAATTTTTCCAGGCTAGGCGCTAATGCATGTAAAACTCCAGAAGCCTGCATTCTTTCATAATTATATGTACTGTGACTAAAGAAAGTCCAAATCAAATAAGACTTTACTAAATCTTTTTTTGAAAGTGTTTTTTTTGCTTCATTCATATGATTTGCTCCTTACTACTCTGTCTTTGCAAGACCGCTGCCTTGTAAAAGTGCAAAAATAATAGCTAAAGCTCCGATTACTAACAATGGAAGATTCATATATGAATATAGAATAAATCCCATCAAGAAGTATAAGTAAGCTTTATTACCTGTTGTTGAAATAATTGCTTTAAAGTTCATCGCAATACCTAACGCAGGAAGAATAGTACCAATAGTTGTTAAACAGTCAATAACTGGAGTACCTTGTAAACTATCCAATAAATTAGTAATAACGCCTGTACCGCTATAGACCGCAATAGCTACCGGAATAACATATAAGATAATTTTATAAATCTGACTAGGTACGATGTTCCAGAAAATAATTTTATTTACATTCCCAGATTCAGCAACTTTATCCATTCTATGAACAATAAAAATATCCCCTGTCATGTATAACATCCAAATTACATTACCTAACAAAGAGATAGGAACAGCTAAACTGACAGCAACCTCTGGTGTTGTATTCGAAATAATTGCCAAAGCAGTTCCTACAGTACCAGCTAACCCCTCATCCATAGTTTGAGCACCACCTGCAGTAATCTGCGCTAAATAAGTTGCATTAATAGCAGCACCTACAATACATCCTGTAACTGGATCGCCCAAAATCACGCCAACAGCTAACCCTTGCATCAAAGGCCGTCTAAATGCCCAACCCCAGTTTACCGTAAACCACGGTGTACCATTTGCTCCTAAATAATAAACCAAGCCAATTAAAATAGCTTGCAGGATCGTAATTTGCATATTTTATCTCCTCTCACAAATATTTTTCTATATCTACAGATTCCATATTTGGCACAACCTGTATATAAACATGAATTCCATTATTTACCAATTTTCTAAATATTTCCCTTTCTGTATCACTGACCGCTATATTCTTATATAATTTCTTTCTATCTTGTTTTGAACCCATTCCACCTAAATTGATTTCTTGAATTTCAACACCCTGGCTAAATAATTCCAAAAAAGTTTCAGGTCCTTTTGCTAATAAAATAATATTCTCATCTATATTTGCAGAATCTTTCAAATAATCTATTGCTGATGTAACGGTCATTACTTGAACTTTCAAATTTTTAGGAGCAGCTCCCATAATAACCGCACTTAAAAATGGATCCTTTGCAACTTTATCATCAATAATCAGAATTTCCTTACCTCCAACATAAGAAACCCACGCAGTCATTACCTGTCCATGAATAAGTCGATCATCAATTCTTGACAAAACTATTTTTCCCATATACAATCTCCATTCTATTTATACATATTCAATGAGAGTTTTGTTATCCCATTCTTACCAACATCCATCAAATAATCTACCAATGCTTCTAAATCCATATCTTCTCTTTTTAAAATTGCTTCAAGCAACATAGGAAGATTAATTCCCGTTATGCAAACAACAGATTTATTCGGATGTTCTCTAATAGCCTGCGCTGACGCATTGTATGGGCTAGCTCCTAACAAATCAGTAAATATTAGTATTTGATCCCCTAATGATTCTATTTTTTGTATGACTAGTTCACAAAATTTTTCTATACTGTCATCCATTTTAAGTTGAATCCTGCTTAAATTATCAACAGGTCCCATAATTGTCTGAGCACCATTAATCAATCCATCCGCTAATGTTCCGTGAGTAATAATCAAAATATCGACCATCTCTGTATAAATCCCTCCTGTCATAGTATTTGTTTCCGTGTACACTTTAACCAATGCCACTATACAAAAAATAGATATCAAATTGCAAATTCAATACATTTCCATAAAAATTAATGTGTGTAACATTTAAAAACGCCTTTTTTATCGTGTTTTTTTATCATTGATTCACACATATAGACATAGCATGTATAATGTGTGTATATTTAATTAATAAAAAAAGAAAGTGCTCGTGTAACAAGTTTAAAAAAATTTGCACTGGAACGGAGATTGAAATGACAAATAAAGAAAAAATTTTACAATTTATAGAATCGGAAACTGAAGCAAACATCAAAGAAAGTAGATTTGATTTTGACAGCTGTACTGCTGGTGTAATATCAAAACTATTATTTTTGGATAGAACAAATATATCTCGTATTTTAAATGAACTCTATCGAGAAAACATTTTAATTAAAATATCTGGAAAACCTATAAAATACATATCAAAAAATATTTTTGCTAAAAATTACCCCTTTTCCTCAATACCAAAAATCATACAAAAAAATGAACATATTGAAGATTATATTTCTTTCCATAGTGAACCCGACCAGACTAGTTTTGCAAAGTCATTTCACATGATTGGCTCTCACCAAGACGGATCTCTTTATGAAAATATCAATCGAATCCTCAGTATCTTTTATTTACCCAAGGATACTTTTAGAATTATTATTCTAGACGGAGATTCAGGAACTGGCAAAAAATTTTTCTTACATCAGATTTATCACCGCTTTCAAGAGTTGTCCATCATTCATAAAAATACACAGATACAATATTATGAATTCATCGACTTTTATGCACATGCTAAAGAGTATATTAAACAAGCCATTAGTAAAAATCATACATTTATCTCAATTACCTATTCAAATTTAAAATACAATCCAGCTATGTTTCACCGCATCATAGACCTTTTCGAATTATACTATTTTAATGTAAACATTAAACCTGTTTTAGCTTTTATATGCTCTGATTTAACAGATAAAGAAAACCTCTCTGCTATTACACCTTTTTATCTGAAGTTCCCTGCATTAAAAGACCGACCTGTTATTGAGGCAATTGATCTAATAACATTATTTGTTCAAAACGCTGCTCAAAAAACTTCAAAAACAATTAAGCTAACTAGCACTTTTATAAAAACTGTTTACATCATTTCTGATAATATCCAGCAACTAAAAACTTATATAGATTTCTTCATCTCTAAGGCTATGCTAACAGCAAATAAAAGAGCAATTAAGACTGAAATTATCTTAGACGATAATATAACAGCAGACTTTTTTCATTATTCTACATCTGAAAATGGGAAATTCGAAAGTATTCAATTGCCTGAAGTTTTAATAATCTCTCCTAATCTACAATACGATAATTTGAAAAAAACTCAAAATACAATAGAAACAAACACGTTACTCTCAGAAATAAAACAAAAATATTCACCAACGGCTTTACAAGCTTTTTATTACCAATATTCACATTATAAACCATCAAATATAAAACGAAACTTAAAAACCGATACTTTGTATAATGGTATAAATAAGATTCTTTATAAAACTAATCTGTATTTCTATCCAGAACTAATAGAGTTCACAACAGATAGAGTTTTAAAAATTATCACCAATGAATTCACACAAGACATTGATACCGCAGAACATATCGACCGAACAGAAACAATGTCTGTTACACATAAAATTATTCAGTACGTTGAGAGTCATCATATCGCATTATCATCAAAACAAATACATTATATTGAAAACACAATCTATTACTCTATATATTTAACAAACGGAATTCAAATTCCAATCGTAATTGTTTCTAAGTATTCTCATCTAGTAAAGCAATACGAAACTTTATATAATCTATATTATAAAAAACATATACTGCACACTTTTATCTTACCTGCAAACATTGATAATGAAACGGAAATGATAGAAACGATTTTTTCAACTTTAATCCGTTATGCGAAATCACAAGGTATTTTAATTTTCACTGATAAAGAAATACGCTCTAAATTGGCAAACCGTTTCTTCATGTATTCCAATACTCTTTCTCATTGTATGGAACTCAGCACTTTTATAATGATCCAAAATTCAATCAATCAAATTTTAGATAATAATACAAACATTCTTAATGTTACACCTAATTTACTGGTAGAACAAAACAGAGAAAAAAAGTTATTGCAAAATGAATCATTTTCTCAATATTCTGTTAGAAATACTGATAAAAATTTATTATCCATCAATCAACTCACACCAGGTATTAACAATTTTGAAACTAATGAAATTCTATTTACTCTTTTAACTAAAATTTGCAGAAAATTAAATATACCTATTATTAATTCACTAATTTTAGATTTTTTGTTTCATGGTAATTGCATATTATTTGAGTTGAAGAATAAACTTAATTTCAGACCAGATGAAAAAAAATTCTATGATGATTCACAACATCATTTGATTTCTATAGTAAAAGATGTGATAGAAAGTATGGATACTTTAGAAGAATATGAATTTTCTGATAGAGACATATATACATTACTTCAAATCTTCTTACGAAATAATCCTGATATTACTTCTTAAACAAAACATTTTATATAATTTTTCAAAACGGTAAAAACACGAGCCAGAAACTCGTGTTTTTTTGCCATATTTACACTCACTATTTTGCATGATGATAATTCTGTATAAATCTTAGAACCAGGAAAAACCAAATATCAATAGATATCCATTGGGAAATAGATAAAATCCATATGCCTCTTTGTGGATCGCCTCGCCAAAATTCTAGTAGAAACCGTCCTATTGAATAAAAAGCCAAATAAGCATATAGACGATTTCCTTTATAAGAATGAAGGAAAAGAAAAAATAAAGTTTCCATGCCGGCTTCGATCAGTTGTACCGGAATACGGTTTGTTTCCACTGGATTGGCATAGATGGAAAAAGTAGGAATACCGAGAATATCACTTTCCACGCCATAACAACAGCCACTGAAAAAACAGCCGATGCGGGCAAAAGCATGAAATAAAGGAATCATTGGTACTAAGCAGTTTGTCTGTCTATAGAAATCTTTATGAAATTCACGACAATAGAAAACACTTCCTATGATAGCCCCCAACAGGCCACCATAAAACACAAAACCGGAAGAAACATAGTAGATCCATTAGTCCATATGGGTTAATATTTCCGTTAAAGAAACTAGAATATAGAGAAGTTTAGCTCCTGCCAATGCGCCGATTCCGGCATAGCACAAAAGATAAACAGACTGTTCTCTTTGTGCTTTAGGAATACAAAGCCAACCATATATTAAGCAGGCAAAGGCTCCAAATAGCGCAAAAAAAGCATAGGAAGAAAGCAGCAAAGGTCCCAATTGAATTTGTGCCATAGATAAAAAAAGAGCACAATGGCTCTTATTGTAGTGAAGCTCCTACACTGGCCAGTCCGCCTAACAGACAAGCACAGGCGACAAAACTTACTGCACATAATACAGTTCCGATAATGGAGCATACAAATCCGGCAGTGGCGATGCCTGTTGGATTTTCAATTCTTGCCTTGATGGAAAGAATAATACCAATCACACCGCAAATCAGTCCGAAAACAGCACCATACGCACCAAAGAAAATCAATACAATCGATACGATTCCAAGAACCAATCCCGCAATCGCTTTTCCATTTGATGATTGTTCATTCATAATACTTCCTACTTTCTACACATTCAAATTAAATACATACGTTGGCTCATCACTGAAGATATCCGCATATACATTTAGTTTTAAACCTGTATCTCCTGCCGGTTCTTCAAAACATAACTTACCGGATACATTTCCTCCGGAAGCCAAATCACCGGAATTCAATTCGTTTTCTAAATCAACCACAAAAGTTGTGGATTCTTCCTGACCCTGTGAATTTAACATCTTAAAGTAGTAAGGGTTATAATCAATTTTTTCATCCGATCCATTTTCAATTGTTACAGAAACGATTACGTATTCTTTTCCAGATTCTGGCGTGTTATAGCTAAAACCGGCACTTCTTTCTACACCAGTGACCGTGTATTTTACGCCATCTACATCCGCGGTTTCATTGACTCCATACTCTGATTTCGTTTCTTGTTCTTCTACTTTTTTCTCCTCTGTCGAATCATCTTTATTGGATGTATCCGATGATCCACAGGCCGTAATTCCAAACACCATAGCACTACATAGTAAAGCATATCCTAATTTCTTCATAACCAAACCTCCTGCATGAAAATAAAAAAACTTCTGCCTGCCTTAACTATAGGCAATACAGAAGTAAAATTGTTATGCCGACAGCATCCTGTCGAAAAGAGTCAGGATACCGATTCCACCCACCAAAAGAAGAAAATACGTCAAGGAAAGTATTCCCCATCGTACGAGTGATAAATCATATTTTGGTACTTTATGGCGATTACAGATTACCAGTTCTAAAAGAGCTAAGACTAAAAAACATGCGATTAAATACAAGTTGTCATGCTCAAAAGACGTATTTTTTTGTGTATCAATCGATAAAACGATACAAACACTTAAAATCCATCCGATCCAGGAGCCAACCTTTCCTTTGCGACTTCGATTATTGACACCCGGAAATATCCATCTCATTTCCTGAAGCTCTGCTTTTAACTGTGCCGCACTCTGAAATCGATCTTTAGGGTCCATACTCAAAGCTTTTCGAATAATTCTTTCAAAATGTCCCTTTACACTTTGATCCAACCGTCCTGTCAAAAGCACTTGTAAGAGTCTCCCGCAGGAATAAACATCACTCTGCACACCGGTTTGGGCAAATCCAAACTGTTCCGGTGCCGCATAACCGACACTTCCTAATAAAGTCGTATCTCTTGTCTTTGAAGGATCGTAAAAACGGGCAATATCAAAATCAAATAAGATTATTTTTCCATCTTGATAAAAAATATTCTCCGGTTTGATATCTCGATGAATGATCGGTGGCTTGAGTTGATGAAGACGCATTAAAATATCACAGAGCTGACACACAATATTTACCGCTTCCTTTTCTGAAAACGGAAGAATCTCGGCCAGAGTATCTGCCTGGATAAACTCTTCCGTAATGACTAACCATTCTTCTTCAATTTGTACATCGTATATTTTCGGTATTCCTTGCATTGGATGTTCCTGCAGTGCTTTATACACAAAATAATCGGCATGCTTCATCTTTCGCTGCACAAAAAAAGTCTGATCCATTTTGTTTTGTATCAGAGAAATTTTCTTCGTATCTGTGTCTTTAAACGTACTCACAATTTTAACTAAAGAAGGAACCATTTTTGTTGCCTGATTTCAATTCTTATTTTACCATACTTTTGAGAGGTTCTTATTATGATATCCACAACACAATTAATCACACTTTTAAATCAAAATACTCCATTAGACGACATTTTAGAAATTCTTCCTGACTTAGACTTCGTTTCCTATTTGGAAGCTTGTTTAGAAAAGAAAGATTTAAAAAAGAGCGAAGTAATTGAAAAAACAAATCTGCAGAAAAACTATGCGTATCAGATCTGCAATGGTACCAAGAAAGGAAGCAAAGAGAAGATCATCCAACTCGCTTTAGCAATGCATCTTGATCTTCACGATACCAACAATTTATTGTCATTAAGTAACAATGGTCTTTTATATGCCAAGGTCAAAAAAGATGCCATTTTGATCTACGCCTTGCAACATCACTATGATTTATATCAAACTAACGAGCTCCTTTTGGCACATGGATTTGAAATTTTGGATTAATCATTGGATGAATTCAATATCCCCTTCTCTTTTTTAAAAAATGAAGCAGAACAGATTTCAAGAATTGAAATTCTTTGCATCGCCCCCAAAGAACAAAAAAACATGTATTTAAGACCAGTGTACATACAAGACCATGAATCAGGAAATTCAAAATCCCATTCTCTACAGAAATACATTGACATACCCAAAGCGAAAACAAGGATCCCAGAATCCACGTTACGATATAGAGAAAATAACGAATAAAATAATCTTTGACATCCTTTTGAAAACGAGTATACAAAAGGAAAGGTTCAAACCAGAAATTTGTACAGAGATCACTACAAAAGGTTCCTAGAAGAATTCCCGCAATTCCCCAATGACATACAAACAAAAAGAAGGAAGAGAAAACAATATTTAATAGTGCTTCCCAGATATTTTTTCGTTTCAGCTGAACAAAATGACCACATACATCATTAAAATACAACAATGGATTTCGTAATAGACGAACATGCATATTGATACAAAATAAAAGTACAGTTGAAACCGGCAGTATATAATCGGCACCGATCCATAAACGAATAAAAGAATCTACCAGTACATAAAAGGCTCCGGTTAAATAAGAAACCATCCAAAAATTAAGAAACATGATATTCTTAAAAGTCTGGTAAACTTTTTCATTGGATTCCGTGGCGACCAATTGACCGATACTTCCCTTTAACGCATTAAAAATCGTATTTAACAGATTCTTAAAAACATAGGCGATTAAGGTATAATTGGAATAAATTCCTAAAACGGCAGTACTGACAAAAGCCGAAATCATCAAATTATCGGTATATGTTACAACGGCTGTCGATAACTTACTGACAAATCTTGCCTTGACATTCTTTCTCAGTTTTATTTTTACCTGTTCATCTAAATATACCTTTTCAGATGTTTTCTTTTCCCATTGGAACACTTGAGGATAGCGTTTGCGAACGATTTGGCGTAAGCTGATATTATTAAGAAGTGTAGCAATATTCATTAAGACTAAATATCCAATATAATCCGAAAAGAAATAGAGATACACCATCTGTATGACATTCAACAAAATACCAAAAATACTATTTAAAATGGATTCAATCGATTGCTCCTGATAGACGATCAAAAGACTTCGGTTATAGGAAAAAAAGTATGTCATGACAGAGTTTGATACATACAACAAGTAGTAAACAGGTAATAAAGGGACCTTTGGAATATCCGATACGACAAACGATAAAACAGGAAGAAATAAAACGCATAAACCTCCTATGACAGCCCCTGCTCTAAAATAAAGTTTTTTAAAAAGTTTTAAAAGTTCTGCCAGCTCTTGTAGATTTTCTTTTCCGGCAGCCTGATACATTTCATAGAGAATTACAGATTCTATACCTAATTCTGCCAGAGACAGTAAAGAGAAAATATCGGAAAATAAACCATTAAATCCTAAGTATGTTTTCCCAAGCTGATGAATAAACACGGTTCGACATACAAACGATAAAAAAGTGATGATTCCCTGTGAGAAAATCGCAAAGACCATGTTGCGTACAGAATGTTCAGTGCGCGTTGCCGATCTTGATGCCCAAAAATCATTGTTTTTCATGACTCTGTTTCCTGTTCTTTGTTTTCTAATAAGGCAATCCATTGTGGAAGTATACGTTCCATTTCATACTGTTTAGCCTTTTGAAGCGCCTGCTTGTGCATATGTATTCGCAGATCCAAAGACGATGCCAATTGATCCATAGCCTGTGCATATCCTGCAACTCCCTTTGATGCACAAACGACCTTTCCATTTACACCATCCTCGATCAAACCCTTTGTCGCCAAAATATCAAAGGCAATCATTGGCAATCCCATTTCCATGGCTTCTAATGCGACCATAGGCAGCCCTTCCCATCGGGATGGTAATAAAAATACGGAGGCTTGTCGATAATAGGATTGAACATCCTTTTGATTGCCTTCCAGAAAGATAAAATCCTGCAGCCCATGATCTCGAATCTGCTGTTCGAGTTTAGCTCTTTGCCGGCCTTCACCAAGTATATGACATGTCCACTCTTTATGTTTTTTATGAAAGAGGGCAAACGCATCAATCAAGCGATCAAAGCCTTTGACATACATCAAGGAACCCACCGCAATAAATGTCTGATTTTTCGAATCTGCCTTTTCTTTTGAAGAAAAACTCAAAGGATTGGCAATGACTTTACTGGAAATAGAAAAAGCTTGATCCATCATTTCTTTATCTTGATCATTCAATACAATAAAATCATCGAGTTGCGTTATATATTTTTTAAAAAATTTTTCTTGTTTCCAGAAATTGCGATGCGGATTTTGAAATAAAGAGGGATATACGCTATGTTGCCAACCGATACACCGACTCGGAATTTGTTTACGTATCTGTGCCAGTCGTATACTTTGTAAAGTATGGACGCCAACGATCACATCAAAGTTCATCTCTTTGAAATAATGAATCATAGAAAAGCGGCTTCGACGACTTAATGAACCCGGCAACAATAAAAAGGATGGCTCATGAAAAAGTTTTGTCTGAATCTGTCTGGATAGAAAGCGCCGGCACCGATCCATAAAGGAAGGCTGAATCTTCAAAGAAGCAGCGGAAAGAACATGTATACGAGGATCGAGTGCAAATGCCTGATCTGTGTCAGGATCGATCTGTTCGGTTGCCACGATATAGATATCATATCGATCCACTAGGGCATTGCCCACTAAACTGATGACACGATTAATTCCACTGACATGGGCTAAACTGGTAACTAGAAAACAAACTCTCATGTTTGCTCCTTTCCATTTTTATTGGCTGTCTTTTAAAGGCTCGTTTGGGTCCGATAATTTTTGTGAAAAATAAAGATTGACCCATTCCGGATGTTTGGCATATTCCTGATAGGAACGATGTAGATCCATCAAGCTTTTATGCGGAGCCACTCGATCTTGGACAGGCGGCAAGATCCAATAGTCTTGATATTGCTTTTTCAATACGGCATCATAGTCTTTTGGACAAGGGATCCTGTCTTTTTCAAATGGCAGCATCACTTGTTTTTGAAACCATTTTGAAGGCATGGTAAATCGATCTAATGATGAATCCAGCCAGACAAAGCTGGTCCACTGTGATGAAAAAAAGGGGTATTTCTTTAACAGTTGAAAATATTGTTTCAAGTAATACTGTTTGGGTAAAAAAATATTCATCCCATGGCTGAAAGCACAAAGAAGCTGACGACTCCCTTTACTTCTGCTTCGAATCGGAAAGCGACTATGGTTATTCAAGATGGCATACCATCGAAGCTTTTTATAAAATCTTTCTCTTTTCTTTCGATCGGACGGCACTCCTGAAATCGGCATCACATCGATAAAAATACCCATATAAGAATCGGGATAATCCTTTTGTGTTTCATGAATATACGTCGTTCTTTGATCGATGATCTTGGAGAATAAACAAAGATGATGTGGCCGATCAAAACCATCATAAACCTCTAAATACGAAGGCAATTCTTTTCTTGCGAGAGTTAAAAACTCTTCATAATGTTCAATGGGGATGGCAATATCCAGATCATCATCCCAGGGAATAAATCCTTGATGTCGAACCGCACCTAAACACGTTCCGCCAATCGCAAAATACGGAATATCATGTTTTTGACACAGCTTGGAAACTTCCTGATAGATCTTGAAAACTCTTTCTTGCAGCTGATTCATAGTATCCCTCTTTCAGTCCTTTTGGAAGATATCTCTTGTATAGACCCTATCTTTTACATCTTCCAGATCCGGATGCATACGATTGGTAATGATCACATCGCTTTTTTCTTTGAGTTCGTTCAAATTCGAAACAAAGGAAAGTGCAAGATCTTCAGGCTTTTTTTGAAGAAGCGGCTCATAAACGATGACATCAGCCCCATTTTCACAAAGTCTTCGTATCACACCTCGCATAGCGGAGTGGCGGAAATTATCGGAATTGCTTTTCATGATCAGTCGATAGACTCCGATCACGGGTAAATCCCCTTTCTTTTGAGAGAGCGCAAAGTGCAACACATCCTCGGCAATAAAATCTTTTCGTGTTTTGTTGCTGCTGATGATCGCACTGATCATTTTCTGTGGAATACGCTTAAAATTAGCAAGCAACTGTTTGGAATCTTTTGGTAAGCAGTACCCTCCATAACCAAAGGACGGATTATTATAGTCATGCCCAATACGAGGATCGGCACAAACACCTTCGATGACATCTTTTGTCTGCATATGATGTACTTGCGCAAAAGTATCCAATTCATTAAAGAAAGCCACTCGCAGTGCCAAATATGTATTCGAAAACAATTTGACGGCTTCCGCTTCCGAATATCCCATGATGTAAACTGGCACATTCTTCTTTAAAGCACTTTCCATACAAAGATTTGAAAACTCCCGCGCCTGCTTTTGCGTATGAACATCACATCCCACTACGATGCGGGAGGGATATAAATTGTCATATAAAGCCTTGGACTCTCTTAAAAATTCAGGGGCATACAATATCTTCTCGAATGAAAGTTTTTGTTTAACGCTTTGCACAAATCCTACCGGTACCGTGGATTTAATCACAATACAAGTCCCGGGATTGATTTGAATCACTTGTGACATGACATCTTCTACGATTGATGTATCAAAGCACTGAGTTGATTGATCATAATCCGTAGGCACACAAACAAGTGTATACTTTGCATTCTTGATGGCGTTTTCAAGATGTATCGTACCTGTCAGATCCAGTTTTTCTTCCTTTAAAAACTTCTCTGCATAAAGATCTTGTACAGGAGAGATCCTTTGATTCAGGTTCTGTATTTTTTCAAAATTCTGATCCATGGCATAGACTGTATTCGATCGTGCCAGTAGAATGGATACAGACAGTCCCACATAGCCAATTCCAATAATCGCAATTGTTGTTTTTTGTACAGTCATTTCTACCCTTCTTTCCTGTGCTGATGGTTCAGTTTATAAAGATTATGTCGAATCTTTTTTTTATAACGATCGATCCAATACCAATAAGGCCATCGTATCGAAAATACGTGCATATCTTGCCACCCTTGAGGGATTTTGTTTCTTTCTACAAAGCGATCCGTCAAGATTTCTAAACAAGTTTTATCAACGAGCTTGGCATCCATACGCATCGTTCTTAGCTGCAAATGCATATAGGAATAAGAAGTATATACCATTTTCTTATGGGATCTATCCCAAGTTGCCGAAATCAAATTCCCATTGTCCCAAAAATATCGTGATGGTTGATAGTTCTCCTTTACAAAAGAGCGCATTTGCGGATCATAATAATCTCTTTTCAGCTTTGCCGAAGTGATACTGGCGTTCATTGCCAGATCGGCCGCATAGATCTTTGCACCTTCGTTTAAAAAGATCGAATGCACGTTATAAGAATCCGAAGCATGCAAAAGGCGATAATCTTCATCAAAGACATATATCCCATCCTGTGTAAATGCTTCTTTGTATAAGTATCGATTTTTATAAATGTGCATAAATCGCCGATTATTTTCTTTTGTGTTTTTATACAATGTTAAATGACCGGCCGCAAACAATTTATCATAGCCTTGTTTCAACAAGGGTGTAAGGATTTCCTCCAAGTTTCCAAAAATCAAGTCGCAGTCACAATGTCCCCAGTAGGCGTATGGCGCAAGATATTCTTCAAACAAATAGCCATAACTTGGTTTATAATCGCAGAGTTTATGTGGCTCTTGTAAACAAACTTCAAAACCAAACTTTTGCTCGGCCAATGCTTTGATATGCTGGAGAGTCGTATAAATCACGTGCACATTCAAAGGATAATTGTAACTTGATCGATCATCGGTAAAGATCAGCCAGTCATATTCTGGATTGGCACCACACGACTTTAAAAACAGTGGGAAATAGTTATTGAATTTTCCAAAGTATGGCAAGATCAGCACACATTTTTTATTCTTTTCTATGTTCATTTTTTCAGGGCATCCTTTATAAATTCTTCAAAATCAAAATAAGGTCTATTCCATCGTTTAAAAACATCGAGTGTTTTTTCATAATTTCCCGTCAGTTTCATCTTTTGTCGATTCTTATTTGTCAATGTGGATTGCTCTTTAAAAAGAAAAAAGTATTCATGGAAAACCTCTTCCGGAGGAATTTGATGGGTATGTCGATAATATGACTGCGCTAATAATTTAGCACTTTGAATTTGTTTTTCCCTGCATTTTTGATAATAGGTTTCCAGATCCATCACTTTGTGACATAGATTCCCCACGGCAACACACTGGGAGGGTATCCTTCCTTTTACCACACTGCCGGCACCGATAATGACATCATCTCCGATATAAGTACCAGGCAGAAGAATCGATTGAGTACCGATAAAAACATTGTTTCCTATATGGACCTCACCGGCCAATCCTAAGACAGGACCGTACTTCTTTTTGGTTACTGACCAGCTATAATCATGTGTAAGGATGCGCACGCCGGCTGTAATCTGTACATTCTCGCCAATTTCGATCATCCATGGATACTGCACATCCACAAAGCTTTGATGAGGGGAAAAGAAAGTCGTACCTTCTCCAATCCAGACACCCTTTTGTCGCAAATAGTCTATATAGGACTGCGAAGTTCCTTTTTTGCCAAAAACGATTCGTCGGATTCCATTCTGAACTGACATACTATCCTCTCATCCTTCTTTTTATCCATTTAAAACAACAAATATAAAGTGGCATGGCCTTTTTCACCATAAACAACTGTACTTTTCGTTTTCCCTTTAATCCCGGATATCGATATGTTGTCTGTAAATAGGGTTTGATTTTCTTATATACTGCATCGATTGATTTACGGTCGATGGAAGATTGTTCAATATAATTGTCTATGACTCCGATTCCCGCAAAAACGTATGCGAATTGTGCTTCCCGCACATATCGTGGTTGTTGCGTCCGCACAAAGTTTAAAACTTCAAGGCTTGCCGCTAAAGACATCGTATTTACCTTTTTACCATGTGTGATGCTGCCGGTTCGCTGACGATAATTGTATAGAGGTATCGAATCATATACGATGCGATGGGCATTAAAGAAAAGCTTATACATCACAAACCAGTCTTCACAAAGTTTTCCTTCGGGAAATTCAATCCCTTTAAAACAACTTCGTTTATAAATCTTGTCCCATGCCGCGACATCAAAATACCCCAGGACATTGGTGTTCATCAATGCCAAGGCCTGCGCACTATCCATAACCTTGTAAACATTGGATTTTTGCTCCTGTATTTTCTTATCGCCCCATACTTTATAACGGCCACAAACGGAGATATCGGCCTTTTCTCTTTCCAGGTTGTCTAACAGTTTCTCATACATAGATGCCTCGATGAAATCATCACTATCGACAAATCCGATATAGTCCCCCCTGGCTGCTTGTAAGCCTGTGTTTCGTGCTGCAGACAACCCTTGATTTTTTTGATGGATCACGCGAATTCGAGAATCTTTTTGAGCATAGACATCGCAAATGGCAGGGCATCGATCCAAAGAGCCATCATCAACAAGAATCAACTCAAAATCACGAAATGTCTGATCTAAAATGGATGTGATGCATTCATCGATATGGGCTTCTACCTGATAAACGGGCACAATGATGCTCAATTTCATACTTTAACTTGCCTTTTTTTTCGAAGCTGCAAAGCCAGCCCTGCCATGAAAAAATAATTCATTAAGGTCGGTGTAGAACAAAAAGTTCGATCCACACAGAGTACAAAAAATACAGCTAAAAAGGAAAATCCCCAAAACGGATGTACTTGAAAACCAATTCGTATAGGACGAATCATCAAAATCAAAATGCTGAGTAATCCAAACAAGCCATAACAAGAAAATATATAAAGAAAGCCTTCTACGATCACTGCGTTTTTCCAGGAAAAGCCCAAAAGCATCGTTTTTAAAAACATCATGGGATCGGATTCTGTCATCCGATTGACCAATGTCATCCATTGATCTATCCTGCCGGATGTTCCGGAACTGCCGCCGGTAGAAAAAAAAGTCATTTCGATATAACGGTGGTAAAATCGTTCCCATAAACCCCACTGCAGTTTTTGATCCAGCACGATCAACAAGAAAAGAAAAGCCAGTATCAGAATTAAAAGATTGACAAGTTGTTTCTTACGAAAATGCCGCAATAAAGTAATCGTAAAGGGAATCACAAGTAAAAGAGAAGAAGCAATCACAGATCGAGATCCACTTAAAAAAATTCCGAAGCAGCCAAGTCCGACAATCAGAATTCGTAAAAATCGATACCGATCAAAACTCCTGTTTTTGTATAAATCCCAAACCAAGACAGGAACCATCTCTAAGAGAAATACACCCATGGAATTCCCTTCCTGATACGTTGAAGGCATCTTGATGGCTTCCACATCATTCATTCCAAAACCAATCATTTTACGAGCATAGGAATCATTAAGAGCAATTGTAAGCCCCGGAATTTTTGTGGCTTCAATACCGACAAAAAATTGAAGAATCGCAAAAACCGATACAATACATACCGCAATATACATCACTTTGAGCGCTTTTACAGGATGAGCCTTCATTCCTAATAATATGGCAAGCGGCGAAACCATATATAAAAAACCTTCGGCCATCCGGAAGGTAAAAGATTCGGCATTTAGATTGTTGAAAACGACCAAAACATAAAAAAATATCCAAATCAAGTAAGGCCAACCGAGTATAGATTTCGATTCAACAGTCCGTATGACTCCTCGAGCGTGTATAATCACATACAAAGCCAAAAGAATAAGAGCTGCCGATAAGGGAATTCCGCCTAATAAAATGCCGGCTTTCGGAAAGGTAAAGGTAAAAAATTCAAATAGTAATTCTTGCATAGATATCACTCCAGAATCATCAAAAAGCGGTCATAATAGCTTTTCGTCGTCCAATCTTTAGAGATTTCAAGAGCTGCTTTTGACATGGACTTCTGTAATTGAGGATCTTTGCAGACTCTCTGAATGGATCGTGCCAATTGTTCTACCAAATGGGAATCTCTTTTTAAAAGAATGGCGCAGTCCGGATGGGCATATTCTGCAATTCCTCCGGAATACGTAGTAATTAACGGCCTGCCGCAGGTAATGGCTTCAATAACGCTCAGGGGAGCAGCATCTTCACATAAAGAAGGAACCACGACCACATCCGCCATCGCATAGAACACCGGAAGTTGATCATGATCGATATAGCCGGTTAAGATCACTCTCTTTTTATCTTGTTGGATTTTCTTTTGAAGCAGTGCTTCGTACGCATTTTTTACTTTGGTATTCCCATTTAAATAACTCCCTGCTATCACAAGTTTGATAGAAGAATCTTCAAGGGATAAAAAAGCCTCTATCAATTCCTTGATCCCTTTTTCCGGTGAAAGTCTGCCTGTAAATAAAACAACATGTTCGTTCTCTTGAATCTGAAGCTCTCTTCGCTTCTGGTTCACCAAATTTTGATCGATATCCGCACAAAACGTTGAAGTATCCACACAGTTTTTCCAAACCATCCATTTTTCATCACAAAGCGTAGGACAAGCTGTCTTTAATGATTGGAGGATATAGTCACTTACTGTGGCAATTTTTCGAAATTTTGGTAAAAGTGTTTCACATCCATATAAGTTATTTTGTTCATTATGGACGTGCCAGATGACTTTTTGATCATAAGTTTTATCATTGTGATATTTTTTAAGCACTCTTAGTAAACTGGCATGGTTTTCAATGATGACACGATCATAAGAATGATCATGAATTTCTTTGGCTGCTTTTGATATAAAATGAAGTCTTTTCAAGATATAACGATACGAGATGGTCTTCGCATGCGGTCTTAGAATTCGCACACTTTGATACAACAGCCAATCCACAATACAAATCCAGAGTGGCGTATAAATCCATTTTACTTTTGTATGTTGATATCTGTCGGCCAGGAGTTTTGCCTTTGCATCATAAGCCGATACAATTGTTAAGGCTAACATTCCCTGTTTTTCATTTTCCCGGATCAGATAGGTATCTAATGTTTCTACCGCTCCACCCAGGGAGGCTGGTACCGGCATATATCCGGAAGTAATCAGAGCTACCTGCATAATGTCACCTTCCCTGATTCTGTATCATTTCAAACAACACTTCATGCGCTTTTGAAACGCGTTGTATATCATATTGTTCATACACTTTTTTCAAACCGTTTTGTTTAAACTTCGTTTGAAGTTCTTTGTCATCCAATAGATCCAGAACACGATCACAGGCTGTTTTCGCATCTTCTTTAGGAACTAAAAATCCATTCTGTCCATTCTGTATCAACTCCGGAATCGCATCACAAAATGTGGCAACGATTGGTTTTTGACAAAGCATATACTCGGGAATGACCAAACCAAAGCCCTCCCAGCGACTCAGCAAAACCGCAATATCGAAAAGTTCTATATAGTCATATGGATCTTGTACCCAGTCCGTGATATGTACATTCTCCAGAAAACCATGTGTCCCGGCAAAGTTTAAAAGATCTTGTTTCTGAGCGCCACTGCCAACCAATAGAAAATGAATATCCGTTCGTTTTTGCAGAAGAAGCTCTGCCATTTTCAAAAAGATATCGGCTCCTTTTTGAGGCTCCAATCTGCCAACCATTCCTACAACAATGGAAGTTTCGGGAATGTGCAAATCTTTTTTTTGAACATTTGACGGTTTCCTTTTCCGGTACGTTTGAATATCTACACCGCTTTTGATAACATGCAGCTTTGATGCTTTACAGATATGGTGTTGTAACGCAGCTTTTTTTTCGGCTTCGGAAATGCAGACTATTTGATCGGTAAAAAATGCCATTCCTCTTTCTAACAAGACATAGACCTTTCGTTTTCGGTTTGGCACCTGCATCATAAAAGACCAGCCATGAGGGTTATAGACACATAGAGATGATAAGCCAAGATTGGCCAATCGGCATAAAGCGCCTGCTTTGCTGGAATGCGCATAGATGCTGTCCGGCTGATAATACCGGATTCGTTTTCGTAACGAAACAGCGGCCTTTAGATCACGATAACCGATTGAGCGTTCCATATCCAAATATTCAAAGTGATCGGCCAGTCCTCGATATTCTTCCTGCTTATAGTCATGGGATGCGATAACAATATTTTCAAAACGATTTTTATCCAAATATTTCAGCAACATCTTAAGATATCGATCGACTCCACCAGCCGCCTGCGCCACATGCAGGATACGTATCTTCTTGACATAGGCCATGCTTATTCTCCCCGGGCAAAAACCATTACTTTGATCGTTTTTAAGATCAGCATCCAGTCCAGCAGTAAACCTCTCTGTTCTATATATTCCAGATCCATGGCCACCCATTCATCAAAGGACAAAGCGTTCTGATCCGGATATACCTGCCAAAAACAGGTCAATCCGGGCGTTACCAAAAGCCGATTTCTTTGATAGGCTGTGTACTGTTCCACCTCGGCCGGTAAAGCCGGTCTGGGCCCTACAAGGCTCATATCTCCCAACAACACATTCCAAAGTTGTGGCAACTCATCCAAATATGTACTTCGCAGAAAATATCCTACCCTAATAATACGTGGATCTCTTTTCATCTTAAAAACCGGTCCATGGCGTTCATTCTGATCGGATATCTGGTCTTTCATCTGCTCCGCACCCTTGATCATCGTCCGAAATTTATACATCACAAACGGTTTGCCGCCCTGACCGATACGCACCTGTTTATATAAAGGGCTTGCTGATGGATCATTCAAAACGATCATAAGGCTAATCAGGACAAACAAGGGTAAAAGAAGAAGCAAAGCTGTCAGACTAAAGACAATATCCTGCACACGCTTTAAAAATAAATAGCTGGTTTTATTCTGTTTTTCGATCATAAAAATGGATGAAGACATCGGATTATCTTCTTTCAAAATCGTTCTCTTTTTGACTCTTTTATAAAATGAGTCATTTAACCTTCAAAAAATCACTTCCATGTTTTTCCTTCAAAAATCATATTTCCTTGTATACGCAACTTTTCTTTACTCACAGAATCCAGCTTTTGATAGGCCTTTTGTAAATTGGGCATACGATACCGGATATCATGCGCATCACTGGATATACAATCTATCCAACCATTTTCCATATACTTTTTAAATATCTTTTTGTTGTGCCGACTTTTTAAAAACCAGCCAGCATTGCTTTGTATATAAGCTCCGGAGTGTATCCATTCTTTTAAAATTTCCGGATTCTCTTTGATATAGCGATATCGTTCTACATGTGCTATTAAGGGAATCCATCCTTTGGATACGGCCTCCCGAATCCATTCATTCAATCCCACCGGTTCATTCAATACAGATAATTCCACTAAAAAATACGGTGTGTTTTCAAAACAAAGCTGCTGCACTTCTTCCCATGCCATATGAGAACGAAAATATATCTCAGCACCCAGCTGTGCTTTGATTCCCAAACGATCGATACACGCCTGTATGCTTTCGAAGGATCGTTGTCGAGCCTTTAAAAATTCATGCAGATTCTGCCGGTCCACATCAAAGTGAGGTGTAAAGACAATCTGTTTCACGCCCTGTAAAGCCGACATTTCTAACATCTCATAAGCCATCTCTATCGAAGAAGCTCCATCGTCTATGCATGGAAGCATATGGCAATGCAGATCACTCAACCATTCCATCTTTTGACTTTTCTTTGCCGTAACCATATTCCTGATAGGCATAATACGATCTTCCATACGCACTTTTTTGCGAATCATAGTCATTTAAAACGGCACCCACTAAATTCGCCTGCACATCCTCCAATGCCTGTCTTGCGCGGACAAAGTTTTGTTTTGTGGAAACATTTGAGCGTGCTACTAAAACACACCCATCGACATATCGGCTTAAAATAGCTGCATCGGTCACAACACAAACCGGTGGAGTATCAATAATCACATAATCATACGATACTGAAACATTTTGTAAGAGTTGTACCATTTCTGCTGAACCCATCAATTCTGCCGGATTATCGGGAATCGTTCCACACAACAAGACATCACTTCGTATGACATCACTGAAAAAAATGGCATCATCTAAAGTACATTTCCCGGCTAAAACATCGGTCACGCCAAAATTCCGACGATTCTTTTTTAGATAAGCAGCTACACTGCTTTTTCGTAAATCACAATCCATCAAAAGTACCTTTTTTCCACTTTCAGCCAGTGAACAAACCAGGTTTAGACAAAGAGTTGTCTTTCCTTCATTGGGAGATCCGCTCGTAACCAAAATTGAATGATATCCATTTTTGGCCGCCAGGAAATCTAAGTTGGTCCGTAACGACTTATAAGCCTCCACATAGGCAAAAGGAGCTTGTTCCTGATTGACAAGTTTGATGGGGGATTTCTTCGTTTTTCTGTTTTTCAAATTCAACATTTCAATCACCTCTGTATGCTGGAATAATTCCCAGTAAAATCAGGCCATCCTGTTGAAGATCCTTTCCCTCTTTGATGCGGCTGTTCAACAAACTGTATATCAAAATAACCACAGAAGATAAAAGGAAACCTCCCAAAAACGAAAAGAAAGCATTTTTCAATCGATTGGGGGATACGGCATGCTCATTTAACGTAGCCGCCGAAACCAACTCCATGGAACCGGCTTTAACGGCTTGTACGATGACACCCGGTGCAACCTGAGTAATTTGTGTGCAAACTTTTTGTGCCACCTGCGGATCCGTTGCCAATACACTAATTTCCATGACCTGTGTGCCGTTGACCGGCTCTACACCTACAAATTTCACATCTTCCTTATAATTGTGCTCCATGCTTAAATTGGAAATCACCTGATCCATCACTGTATCACTGGTAATGATCACACTATAGGTATCGACCAGCTTTTCGGCTGAATTGATCTGATCGGATGTCACAATATCTCTTTGACCCGGATTAACAATCATCATCGCTTTGGATTCATATAGAGGTGTTATAAAAACAACAGAATACAGAAAGCCCAATACAGCACAGAGTATACCGCACAGTAAGATCATGCCTGCGTGATGCCACAGAGTCATAAACAAACGACCCAGATCAATATACTCGTCTTGCTCCTGATACGTATCTTTTCTCATATTTCGATACCCTGCTTTCTAGTTTTATTTTATGACTTATATTATACTATAGTCATTAACTGTTTCATTATAGCTATTACTAATATGGCTTGACAAGTCTAATGTTCAATAGAAACGGAAAGGAATGCCCTCTATGACAAAAAAAGACAGAACACTATTTACGATCATTTCCATCTTGCTTGTACTTTGCACAGGATATCTGATGATGACGCTGATTCAACTAAAGATTTTGCCACCTCGCTTTTTGTTTTTGTTGACAGCCTTTCTTTGTACATTAGATACCTTATTGATTTTGCTTCAGCATAAAGTTCTTCAAAAAACATGGAAAAGATGGGTTTGTGCCGTATCGGCAATACTGGTTGCCATCAGCAGCGGATTTATCGGCTTTTCTATACAAAGCACGCAGGTAATGTTAGAACAAATTTCCGGTATTTCTCACAGTGCTTCTATGGTCTCTGTGATTGTCAAAGAAAGCAGCAGCTATCAGAAGATTCAAGACCTGCAGGGGCGATCGATCGGAGTATTGCGAACAATATCCCGCAACAAGACCGACCGATGTCTAGAGGCCATACGCGAATTAAAGGTCGATTTTGACGAACAAAACTATGACTCTCTGGTCAATCTTCTCCAGGCTTTTTATGCAGGGCAGGTGGAGTCTGTGATTTTGCCGGAATCCAGCCGGTCAAATGTTACAGATATGGAAGCATATGCGAATTTCAATCAAAACACACGCGTTATTTTTCAAAAAGAAGTTGACTTAAAAGATACGATGCAGTCCGATGCCGTAGATGATGTCACAAAAAATCCCTTTAATGTACTGATTACAGGAAGTGATTCCAGAACCGGTATTCAAGATACCGGAAGATCCGATGTCAATATGATTGTGACTATCAATCCAACTACACACAAAATTTTATTGACGAGCATCCCCAGAGATTATTATGTAAAAACTGTTTGTGATGTGGATGACGGGTGTCAAAATGGCGCCATGGATAAATTGACACATACCGGATTAAATGGAACCAATACAACAAAAATGACTCTTGAGAACTTATTTGGTATCAAAATCAACTATTCTTTTAAAGTCGGATTTGAAAGCGTTCAGGAAGTCGTAGATGCATTGGGTGGTATTGATGTAGATATTCCGCAGGAAGCAGCGGTTGGCAAGAATGTTCAAAATGATGGTTTTCATATCGAGGCCGGTCTGCAGCATCTCGACGGAAAAACGGCTTTACGCTTTTCCAGAGAGCGGTATGCCTATGCCAGCGGAGACAGACAGCGCACTCGTAACCAGCAAATTGTGCTGATGGGCATCATCAATCAAATCAAATCACCGTCGATACTGGTCAATTATACTTCTTTATTAAATGCACTGGGCGATTCTTTCCAAACCAACTTATCAAGAGATGAAATTGCTGCGCTGGTGCAGTTTCAACTAGACCAAAATCCCAGCTGGACCATCGAACAATTCATGGTCGATGGAACCGGAGAGCAGTTAATGTGCGCCGAATTAGGAAACGCAGCTTATGTCATGGTTCCCAATCAAGAAACAGTAAAGACTGCCATTCAAAAAATAAACACAGTCCTGGACGGAAATTAAGACCATGCAAAATAAAATCCCACCTCAACAACTGAGGTGGGATTCATTCTATTTAAATGAATTTTTAAAACGTTCAAACGGGCTTTCCTTTTGCCCTTTACGAAGCTGTTCATATAAGTCACGTTCTTTACGTGTCAACTTCTTTGGAATTTCAATCATCACTTCAACAAATTCATCACCTGTTTGACGAGAAGTTTTGACACCTTTACCTTTCAAACGAAATTTTGTATTAGGCTGTGTTCCTTCCGGAATTTTCAATTCAACATCCCCATATACAGTTGGTACCTGCACACTGGTTCCGATTGTCGCATCCAAAGCACTGATTGGTACTTTGATATAAATATCATTTCCTTCTCGTTTAAAGGTAGAATGTGGCTGTACGATGATTTCAATATAAAGATCACCATTTGGTCCACCGTTGGATCCACGTTCTCCTTTGCCGGCGATACGAATCTGTTGACCGGTAGAAATACCAGCCGGAATCTTGATATCCAGCTTTACACGTTTATGCTCATAGCCCTTGCCATGACATTTGTGACAGACATGTGTTACCTTCTTACCGGTTCCATGACAATCCGGACAAACGGACTGCTGCTGAATCACACCAAACATACTTCTTTGTTGTGTCATAACATAGCCGCTACCATGACATGTCGGACATGTCTGTACATCTTCAGGATGTTCGGCTCCACTGCCATGACAATGCGAACATTGTTCATCCACTTCTAAAGTAATGGTTTCGGTCTTGCCAAAGATCGCATCCATAAAATCGATACGCATCTGCATATAGCGATCCTGCCCCTGACGAGGCTGATTAGCACTTCTTCGGGAGGAACCTCCAAAGCCAAATCCGGAGCCTCCAAAGAAAGAACCGAAAATATCATTCAAGTCCCCGAAGTCACTGAATCCACCCTGGAATCCGCCCTGACCAAAGGCACCGTCCATACCGGCATGTCCAAACTGATCATAACGGGCACGTTTATCTTTATCACTAAGGACCTCGTAAGCTTCATTGATCTCTTTAAATTTATCTTCAGCCCCTGGATCCTTATTTACATCCGGGTGATACTTCATGGCCAACTTTCGGTAGGCTTTCTTGATCTGATCCTCTGTGGCATCTTTGGCAACGCCCAGTACTTCATAATAGTCTCTTTTTTCAGCCATGATTTCCCTCCTTATCTCATGATAAAGTTCTAGCAACAGCTAGAACTTTAAAAATTAGTGTTTTTCGGTAAATTCACCATCGACAACATCATCATTAGTATGCGTTGTGTTGTCTTGTCCGCCCTGGTTAGCCTGCTGCTGATACATCTGCTGACCAGCCATCTGTGCGGCCTTTTCCAAAGCTTCTAATTTATTGCGGACATCTTCCATATTATTCTCATCCAGAGATTTCTGCAAGTCATCACGCAATTTTTTCGTTTCTTCTGCCTGTTTGGCATCAATTTTGTCTTTGCCATCCTCTAACATCGCATCGATCTGTGCAATGAATCCTTCGGCACGGTTACGTAAATCGATTTCATCTTTACGTTTTTCATCTTCGGCCTTATGTTCTTCGGCTTCACGAACCATACGATCGATTTCATCATCACTTAATCCGCTGGAGTTCTGGATCGTGATAGACTGTTCTTTTCCGGTTCCCTTATCTTTAGCGCTGACATGAACGATACCGTTGGCATCGATATCAAAGGTAACTTCAATTTGAGGGACACCACGACGAGCCGGTGCGATACCTGTCAACTGGAAGTTTCCTAATTCTTTGTTATCGGCAGCCATTGGACGTTCACCCTGCAATACCTTGATATCTACAGCCGGCTGGTTATCTGCAGCTGTTGAGAAGATCTGCGATTTACTTGTTGGGATCGTTGTATTACGTGGAATCAATACAGTCATAACACCACCCATAGTTTCGATACCTAATGACAATGGTGTAACATCCAGCAACAATACGTCTTTTACATCACCAGAGATAACACCACCCTGAATGGCAGCACCCATGGCAACGGCTTCATCCGGGTTAACAGAATGGTTAGGATCTTTACCTAATGCCTTGCGTACAGCTTCCTGTACAGCCGGGATACGAGTGGATCCACCAACCAACAATACCTGGTCGATATCACTCTTAGACAATTTGGCATCACGCAATGCGTTTTCAATCGGAATCATTGTACGATCTACCAAAGATTTTGTCATTTCATCAAATTTAGCACGTGTTAATGTAGCTTCAAAGTGCAATGGACCACTGGCTCCGGCAGAGATAAATGGCAAGCTGATCTGTGTCTGCATAACACCACTTAAATCTTTCTTTGCCTTTTCAGCAGCTTCTTTTAAACGCTGTAAGGCCATTGTATCTTGTTTCAAGTCAATTCCGTTTTCTTTCTTGAATGTATCAGCCATCCAATCAACCAATACGTTATCGAAGTCATCTCCACCTAAGTGTGTATCACCGTTTGTCGATAATACTTCAAAAGTACCATCAGCCAAATCCAGGATACTAACATCGAAAGTTCCTCCACCTAAGTCGTAGATCAAAACTTTTTGTTCTTTATCTGTCTTATCAATCCCATAAGCCAAAGCAGCCGCTGTTGGTTCGTTGATAATACGTTCTACTTCCAATCCGGCGATCTTTCCGGCATCTTTAGTAGCCTGACGCTGAGCATCGTTGAAGTAAGCCGGTACAGTGATAACTGCTTTTGTGACAGGTTCTCCTAAATAATCTTCTGCATAAGATTTCAAATACTGCAGGATCATCGCACTGATTTCCTGTGGTGTGTATTGTTTTCCTTCGGCTTCTACTTTCTGGTTTGTACCCATCAAACGTTTAATGGATGAAATCGTATTTTTGTTGGTAACTGCCTGACGTTTAGCGGCATCACCGATAATACGTTCTCCGTTTTTAAATGCTACAACACTTGGTGTTGTACGATTTCCTTCCGGGTTAGGGATTACTTTTGAATCCTTACCTTCCATGACAGCCACACAGCTGTTTGTTGTACCTAAGTCAATACCAATAATTTTTGCCATAGTCGATTCCTCCTTTACTCACTTACCTTCACTAAGGCAGGTCTTAATATACGATCCTTTAACATATAACCTTTCTGCATCACTTCGATGACCATTCCCGGCTCTACACCTTCCTTGGCTTCCTGCATCAAAGCCTGCATCGTATTGTGATCAAAAGGTTGTCCCATTGCTTCAATTTCTTTGATTCCCTCATTTGTCAGCACATTGACTAACTGCTGATGAATCATTTCGAATCCTTTGACATAATTTAAAACTTCTTCATTTTCACTTTGAACCATCAAAGCTCTTTCCATACCATCCAAGATCGGAAGAAGTTCCAGTCCGGCCTGCTGGAAACGATATTTCTTTGTCATATCCGCTTCATTCTGCAGACGCTTTTTCATATTTTCTGTATCGGCATAGGCACGAGCTACATCGTTTTTAGCCTTTGCCAATTCTTCTTTCAAATTTTCGATCTCTGCTTCTAAAGGATTGACTTCTTCGACATTCGCTTCCTTGTCCGCATCATTCTGTTCTTTGATTTTCGGCTGTTCTTCCATCTTTTTTTCTTCTTTTTTCTCATTCTTTTTGCTCATCGTCATTTCCGCCTCCTTTTTGTGCAAAGACATCTTCAATCACGCTGGACATGTAATCCATCAGGGCAACCACTTTGGAATACTGCATTCGATTTGGCCCTACGACCATCAACTGCCCTTCCTCATCGTTGTTGTAATGAAATTTTGTCGTAACAACCGAACAATCTCCAATCTGCAACAACTCATTTCGCTGATCAATCTGAATCGCCACATTATCTTCTTGATCGGTCCACTGATGAAATAAGCTGGAGCTTTCCAATACAGCCATCAGCTCTTTCAGCTTATTTAAATCGCTGAATTCCGGTTGATACAACATATTGCTTCTTCCGGAAACCTTGACCTTTTCTGTGGCAAAACGCATAAATGCTGTCACAAAGGCTTCAAACAGCACTTCGTGACGAACAACCTTGGCTGCCATCAAAGGCTCGATTTCTTTCATCTTGTCAACGACTTCACTGATAGGTGTTCCTACCAGCTGATCATTCAACAAATCCGTACATGTCTTAATATCCTGTACCGATACTTCTGTACCAAAATCAAAGACTTTATTCTCTGTATGGCCCTGATTGGTCACGATAATGCCTACCGCACTTTTTTCACTGATCGGAATCAGTTGTACATGCTGAAGCTTTTGTGAACGACTGTCCGGCCCTAAGACAATGCTCGTTAGATTGGTCATGTGACTTAAGATATCACAGCTTTTTTCTACGACTTCATCCAATGAATAATGTCTTTCGGAAAATACCTGCTGCAAAGAATGTTTCACATTGGCATCCAGGTTGGTTTCCATCAGATTTTCTACATAGTACCGATATCCTTTTTGACTGGGAACACGACCGCTGGATGTATGTGTTTTTTCCAACAGGCCCACTTTTTCAAGGACTGCCATCTCGTTACGAATCGTAGCTGATGATACCGGAAAATCCAACAGCCGCATCAAAGTCTTTGAGCCGACCGGTTCTGCACATCGTGTAAATTCATCGACGATCGTTTTAAAGATGATTTTTTGACGTTGTGTCAGTCCCATATCCAAGCCCCTTTCTAGCACTCTTGTTCTCTGTCTGCTAACAGTATATCATATTCTTTAGCAAACGCAAGGATTTAGTGCTAAAAATTCAAGAAATTTTAAATGCTTTTTCTTGTTTTGGTTTGCTACAATAGAAATATGAAACAAATAGAGTTTATAAACACAACCGTTTACGGTGCTGTAACACTAAAAGATGCGACCCGTCCCGATCAAAACAACATGGCTTTGCACGTATGTAATGATGAACAAGGTGTATTATCCAATCGAAAAGAGTTGGAAAAGATCACAATTCCCTTAGAAAACTGGGCTTTGCCATGGCAAAAACATACCGATCATTTTTATCATGTTACATCAAAAGATAAGGGAAAGGGGGCCTTTGATAAACATACCAGCATCATGGATGTCGATGCCCTTTATACAACCGAGCCAAATGTATTGATTGGTGTCTTTACCGCCGATTGTGTTGGTATCTTATTGGTCGATGAAACAACGCCTTGTCTTTGTGTGATCCACTCCGGATGGAAAGGTACCGTACAACAAATCACCGCAAAAACCATAGATCACCTCATTCAAAATCAGCTTATCCATCCCAAAACTACACAGGCTTTTTTTAGTCCCAGCCTGCAGTTTGATTCGTTGGAAGTAGGTATAGAAGTCATAGAACAGATACAGAAGCTGCCTATAGATACTTCTTCATATATTCGCATGTTATCCAACGAAAAAGCTTTATTAGACAATCAGGGAATCAATGCCCAGATGTTGATCAATGCCGGTATCGCAAAAGAAAACATTCATCTATCTTCCATCGATACGCTAACCGATATAGACAATGGATTCAGTTATCGCAGAAACAATTGTTTAAAGGAATTTCCTAAATGCGGTGAACATTTCACCTATGGCTATATAAAAGAAAAAACCTCGCATTGAGGTTTTTACGCCTTTTCAGGCAAAGGATGAATAATTTGTATCCGTATTAGGAGGATACAGATATGATTAGTGGTCCTCATGGACAAGCTCATTGTAGCTAAAACCCATAAAAAAACAATTTATCCTTGTTATTTCGATGAAACAAAATATTTAAAATCGTTTTTCAAAAAGTTTTTAAACATAAAATCTTCTGAACAAAAATTTTCTATTCTTTCCATCTTTCGCTATAATACATTTGAAAAGAGGAATGGATATGTCCAGAAAAAAAGAACTTCGCCAATCAAAGATTCGTCAGATTTTATTAGAAGAAAGCCGAGTACGCGTAACCGATCTTGCCAAAAGATTGGGAGTCACACCGGAAACCTTACGTAATGATATCAGTGAAATGGAAGCACAATCTTTACTGATTCGTGAACACGGCTATGCCCGTATTCAAAATCCGATGCAGGAAACCCCATTATTATTTCGAAATCAGGAAAATGCAGAAACCAAAAAACGAGTCGGCATCCGTGCTTTAAACGAGATCCAGGATGGTTCGGTTGTCTTTTTAGATTCCGGAAGTACCGTTCTGCTGGGAATTCCTGCTTTGCAGGGTAAAAAAAGCTTGACCATCGTAACGAATTCTTTACCGCTAGCCCAACAATGCGCTGCCTTTAATTTCGATATTCTCTTTACCGGCGGTATGATTTATAATGCTGGATTACGCGCCTATGGAACCTTTGCCATTGAAATCATCGATCATGTACATATTGATCTTGCGATCATGGGAACTGACGGCTTTAAAGACTGTGAAGGCTTTACTTCCACCAACATCAATGAACTGGGATTTAAACGACATGTCATGAATCAAACTGAAAAGTTGATCATGGTCACAGACAGCTCCAAGTTTCATGACAAAGCCCCTTTCACATTTTGTAAATTCCGCGAATTTGATATGCTTGTGACCAACGAGATTTCACAGGATGATTTAAACCTTGTCAAAGATATAAAAAAGATCATCCAGGTCTAAGCCATAGGATGATCAATTGTTAATACAAGATATACTTTTTTATCCGATTTGATGTGCGCCAATAAATTTTCTTCAATTTGAGAAGGTGTCATTGTTTCATCATACGGAATGACCAGATCAAAGACCAGATTGACATGTGTTGGACCGGATACGATACGAAAATCATGAAAATTCCAGGAAACACCCAAAGCTTGTATCGCATCGGCGACAAGCTTTTTATAACGCTCAGTCAACGGATCATTGACTTTGACAGGATCCATATGTAGAACCAGTTCAATACCCATCTCTTTTTTGATTTCTCTTTCAATATTGTCAATGGCATCATGCACTTTAAAGATATTATCCGAAGCATCGACTTCCACATGTGCACTGGCAAACAAACGATTAGGTCCATAATTATGAATCATCAAATCATGAACGCCTAATACTTCCGGGCTCTTTAAGATAAAGCGATCTATTTTATTCACCAAGTTCGGGTCTGGCGCTTCTCCCAATAGCACATTTAAAACTTCACGAATCAAGGTATAAGCATTATATAAGATAATGAATGAAACGATGATTCCCATGTACCCGTCTAAATTCCATCCAACTAACGGAGAGATCAACGTTGATAAAAAGACAGCGCCCGTTCCCATGACATCACTGATCGAATCTAATGCCGTTGCCTCCAACAAAGAAGAATCATACACTTTAGAAAGCTTTTTATTGTAAGCATACATCCATAATTTAACAACGATGGAAATGCCTAAGATCACAAGTGTGACGATGCGAAAGTCGATGGCTGAAGGATGCAGGATCTTTTCGATACTTTCTTTAGCCATTTCAATACCGATATACCCTACGATCAATCCTACAAACAAGGAAGCAATGGTTTCACTTCGCTCATGGCCAAAAGGATGATCTTCGTCAGCCGGTTTATTGGATACGACAAAAGAGACGATGGAGATGATATTACTGCAGGCATCGGACAAGTTGTTGATCGCATCAGCACGAATGGAAACGCTGTTGACAATCACTCCGATAACATATTTGATCACAAATAAAAACAGGTTAGCTAAAATCCCGATAAAACCGCATAGTCTTCCTACAGCACTTCTAACACCTGAATCTTTCGTGTTTTGATAATCTTTTACAAATCGTTTGACTAATAAATTTACCATACCGCGATTGTATCAAAACACTTTAAGGCATTCAATCAATTTTAGTTACGTTATTCTTACTTTTATGGTACAATACTTGGGTACGGAGACGTATCGAAGTGGTCATAACGAGCTCGACTCGAAATCGAGTTGCCTTCACGGGCACGTGGGTTCGAATCCCACCGTCTCCGCCATTATTCTATATAGTAGTTTGAACGGTAAATTATTGTAATTTATCGTTTTTTAAGTTTTAGAACACTTTTTGAATTCCTTCCATTTCTGTCAAAATAAATCTTTCTTTCCTTTTAATCTCTTTCTAATCCTCTCAAAAACTTCATCATGTGTATATTTTTCATCCGTCATTTCCGCAAGATGATCTGCTTCAGATAACCTTGTTTCCAAGTCATCTATCGATTTATAATATTTATCAATAATGAAATTTACAGTATCTCTGCCCATTTTCAATCCGTTTGATTCAATATAATCTATCATTTCAATAAGTTGTTTTTGAATACTATTGTTTTTGTTTTCATCTTGCTACCTGTTCTTTATGAATCTTCATATGTTTGAATCTTTTAAAATATCCTCAAGCATTTCATAAACTAGAATTTAAGCCTTACTCAATCCAACACCATTTTTTAAGCTTAATATAACCTGTCATATTCATAATTAAAGTGATTCGAATTTACTAACACCTTTAACTTTTCTTCAGATATCACACGGTGTTTTTTAATTTTATACTATTTTGAGCAATATTTTATTCCATCATCATTACCTTTATTTTCTATCGACTATATATAGTATAACACTATTAAGATCATAAACTTTTTTCATTTATTCGAATTATTTCCTTTCAACAAGCCTTTATAAAAGAGTATAAAACTAATCAGGATGAAAATCACCCTGATTAGTTTTCTTTACTTAATTAACCAAGCATAGTATTGACGACAATCTACGACATAATCCACATAAACCTTTTTATTAATGATTTGATAAATCATTAAATATCTTTTTCCAAAAATGACATAGCGGTATTTATATTTCGCAATATACTCACTGTCCAACCATGGATAACGAGTTGGCATAAATGAAAGTGAAGAAGATGTTTCTTGAAAGTCCTTCGTTAGTTTCCTTGCTGCTTCTGGGCTAACCTGTGCCAAAAAAGCCGCATGAGATACCAATATCTTTGTTGCCTTCTGCGATACAATGACTTGATATTCATTCATTTCTTCCATTTTTAACAACCTCTTCAATTATCTCGTTCATCATTTTGGATACCTGATCTACGCTATATCCAGTGTTGCCAAGGAGGCGTTCTTCTTCAACAGAGACTAACTCTTCCCGTAATTTCAACATTTTCTCTCTTTGCTCATAAGTCTCCAAATCCATTACAACCAAATCTCCCTCACCATTTTTCGTCAAGAAAACAGGTTCTTTAGTTTGCCGGCAAAGATCAGCAATTTCATTATAGTTTTGGCGAATAGCTGCAGATGGTCTAATGTTCATAACTTCCTCCTCATAGTATAATTATATCAATATTATACACGAAAAGTGCTATATTTGTAGAATAAAAGCCAGAATTCTATGATATCCTGGCTTAAAGTGTATATTATGATTGATTGTTTAAAATCCTTATTTTGTTAAAATCTGTAAGATCCAGTCTTTATCCTGTGTGGTTTTCATTTTTTCTAAGACCACTTCATCTTCCAGTGCAGTACAAACTTTGGATAAGACTTCCATATGTTCTCCGCCTTTGCCGGCAATGCCGATGACAAGCTGCGCTTTTTCTTCACCGAATATTACACCATCTGGATACTGCAACAGCACAATACCGGTTTTCTTGATGGTATCATCTCCATGTGTCGTACCATGCAGAATGGCTAGTCCCATACCGATATAGGTCGTGACGATCTTTTCACGCTCTAACATGGCTGGTACATAATCTTCCGTAACATAGCCTAGTTGAACTAACAGCTCGCCGGCAGCAGTAATGGCTTCTTCTTTAGAAACTGATTTTTGTCCTAACAGAATGCCATCTTTGATCAATACATCCGATGCGAATAAAGAGCTTATTTCTTCTTCCGGTTCTTCCGGTGTTGCCTCTGTCACTAAAGCATCTCCGGTAGAAAGCTGGAAATACAATTCATCAAGGGCCGGATCGGCCAAAAAATTCTTGATTGTTACTAAAACCGCCTGTGGCGCACATGCCTTTGCCCGGTCCTGCAGTACCGTTTGCACAACGGCAATGTCACCATCCGAAGGTATATTATCGACTGAAGTATTTGTCACTACAATATCCGGACGAACTGCTTTTAATCGATTTCTAAATTTTGTTGCACCCATTGCGCTGGATCCCATACCGGCATCACAGGCAAAGACAATTTTCTTCGCATTGAAAATATTTTGTGCACTGATCAATCCTTTTGCCTGTGCTTTCATTCCACTGACTTGATTTTGGGTTTCTTCCAAAGACTGTGATTTTGTACTTGTCATTTTAATGATCGGACTGGCAATCGCAAAAGAAACACCGGCGGCAAGAATAACGCCTATTGCGGTAGGAATGATCGCATCCTTGGGAGCCATCGACATAAACGCAATGATCGATCCCGGAGAAGCCGGCCCCTGCAAGCCACATCCCATCAATGCATAGAAGGCAATCGCGCATATGTTTCCTAAAATCGGTGCAATGATCACGATCGGATTCATTAAAATATAAGGGAAATAAATCTCATGAATTCCACCAAAGAAATGAATGATGATCGCACCCGGTGCGGAATCTTTAGTTGCCTGATCCTTGGAAAATATCCAATAAGCTAACAACACGCCGAGTCCCGGCCCAGGATTGGCCTCCAGCATATACATAATCGAGCGACCGGTTTGAGAAGCTTGTTCAATACCAATCGGTGTAAAAATGCCATGATTGATCGCATTATTTAAGAACAAGACTTTGGCCGGTTCCACAAAAATCGCTACCAGTGGTAAAAGGGCATGATTGATGAGAACGTTAACCCCCATCATTAATATCGCTAAGATAGCTTCCATCAACGGACCGATCAGGTAATACCCGAAAATCGCCGGGATCATACCAAAAATACCGACCGAGAAATTATTGATCAATATCTCGAAATCGGCAGGCATATGCCCTTCCATCATCTGATCGAATTTTTTAGAATTTATCGCTTTTTAGCTTCAAAACAATAAAATATGAACCAATACACTATGCTTTTCTCTTTTTTACCATCCAAAATAATCCGTTTTCCATGTCTTTTATCCATCATTCCCACCAGATCATCCGCTTCGCATCATTTTGTTTCTAGCTTAAATTAACGCTATAATCAAATCCATAGTGGAAATAATGGAATACTCTATCCTAAAAAATGAATAATTTACTTCGATTCAAACTATTAGAAATGGTAAGTCCGGTACTTCTTATCATACTATATATCCCAAAAATCACTACACAACCAAACCTGTACATCAAGCTAATTCAGACTTTACTTTCAAGCATAACAAAGGAACACATCCCTAATTAGAAAAAGAAATTTAAACACATTCATGATATCATGATATTTAAAATAACTTAGATTCAAATTCATCAAATATAGAAGAAGCCAGAAAGCTACATTCAATCAAATCACAATAATTTCAATCATTTTCCATACAGATCCTGGGTATTCAAACATAACTTATACTTCATCCATTTTTAAATATCCACAAATAAAAGGACTGCATAGTTTAATCAATACAATCCTGGTTTTTATATTATAAATCTTTAGTATTTGGAACAGTCTCATTTGAATACTATCGATCAAGTAATCGCTTTTCACCCTCCAGTTTTTTAATATGACTTATTTCCTGGCTTACTTCTAAGCATCCTAAGTATTTCCCTTGATCATTACGGACCGAAAAATATTGTATCAAAATAAACTGACCGCGCATTTGAATCCAAAACGACTCACTCTGTCTTTTACCACTTTTAAAACCTTCAAGAATATCTTCTACAATATGTACACTCGCTGATGGATGACAATTGCGTACATTTCTTCCAATAACAGAAACAGAGCGAGCGAATATACGATCTTTAGGTTTTGAAAAGAAGGCCACTTTATCATGCTCATCCACAAAAGTAATATCAACCGGCAAGCTTGAAAACACTCCAATCAATTGTTCTACATTCATTCTTCCTGTTTGTAAATCAATATATCCTTGTGGTAAATCTTTAGTTCCTTCTGTATGTTGATCAAAAGATACATTCGGCTCATCCATAAAAGCAAAACCATATTCAAAACTTTCCTGAAGTAATTTTTTATCCGTTTTGTCATCCATTTCTTCTTTTGCACATGGGATTAATATCCGTTTTTGCATAACGATAAGGCTTGAATAAGTGACATACAATTCACCTAAATCCTTTTGTACTGTGGACTCTTCACAATTTTGTTCAAGATCTAGTTTTACCTTCTTTAATATTTCTCTAGCCTTATTATTCATAGACCACATCAGGCTTACACCTTCAAAACATGGATCTGTTTTTTCTAAAAATGGAAACAAGATATTCTCTAATTTTTTCATGTGTTTATCATAATCGTCCAGATGACAAACACGTTCTATTAATTGTTTTTTGGCATTTGGTTCTGGTAATTGAATAATCACTTTTTGGAGATGTAATAAATATTGATCTAAACATTCATTTTCTTGTAATAACGATCCAAGAAAGGTATTTTCATCTAAATCTTGTATGATATATTTTTCTAAATGTTGTCCAAACAAATTCATTAACATAGGTACTTGTTTTAATGCTTCTTCATGAGATAATCCATTTTTGATGCGATGGTTTTGTACTAGAAAAATGTCTTTTGGTTGAATGGATTCAATCGTGTCTTTATAGGATTCATATAAAGCTACTTTATCATCCGTAACTAAAAGTTGATCTACATACGCAATTAAACGCTCAATTTTATTTTCCATGATTTTCCTCCTTGCGTTTTATCTTTTTCTCAGTTTTAGTATACACTAAAAGTGGCTGCATTTATTAGATGTTTTATCTTTTACAGGTACTAGCGGAAAGCACATTGAATATAGTTATACATAAAACACTATAGATGAACTGTCTTTAGTTTTTCTTACGATACAATATAAAACATTCACACAGTAAATTTGTCCCAGGCGCTGAATTGTCCATTATTAAGTAAAAGAGATCTTAGGGAAAAATTAATAAATCGATACCCCCATACTTTCACATTCTTCTTTAAATGATTCAGGAAGATGGAAATCACTGACTATGATATCGGCTTCTTTCATCGAACAGAATTGATAAGAGCCATCTTTATCGATTTTAGAAGAATCCATCAAGATCACGACCTTGCGGGCATTTTGAATCGCAATTCTTTTTACCTGTGCATCCTGATACGATTCACACGTAAAACCAGAATTTTTACTGAAACAAGTCACACCCATAAATACAGTATCAAAATTGACATGTTCCAAAAATTGAACCGCATCAACACCTGTCAGTGACAAAGAGTTTACATTGATGGTGCCTCCAGCTAACATACAATGAGCCTGTTTCAAGCGAGACAGCTCTACTGCACAGGAAATCGAATTGGTAAAGATGGTACAAGGCTGATCCTTTAAAACATTCGACAACATGGTCGTTGTACTGCCAGAATCAATAAAAATTGTTTGATTTGGTTTCACCAGTTCTAACGCCTTATGGGCAATTATCTTCTTCTCTTCTGTATTTCGAATATAACGTTTCTTTAATACATCATCATTTCCTGTAACGATTTCCAAAGACTTCGCGCCTCCATGGATACGAACCAGCTTTTGTTGCTCATCCAATGCTTTTAAATCGGTCCTTAATGTCATATCGGAAACTGATGGAAAATGTTCCTTCAATTGATTAAACGTTACATTTCCTTGTTCATTGACATAGCGAACGATATCATTTCTTCGCTTTTCCATACCTTCCATACATAAACCTCCTGCAGCCTGTCTGCAGGAGCAGACAGACTAAGCTTCTTCTTTAAAATGACTCAACAGGTATTCTTCGGCTTTTGGGCACCACAATCCTTTGTTAGCTTCCACAATATCCGCCAGCTTTCCATAACGAGAATCCTGCGCCTCTTTGGAACGCAGATCTTCCAATGCGATTAATGGCATAGAGATATGCGTATAGATCAATTTCTTTCCTCCGGGGATCTTCGGCAAATTCAATGTCGTTTCGGCAGCCGCATCCAAACCGCCAATATGCGTTACCATAACAGCCGGGTTGATTCGACCTTGTGCCGTCAATTCTAAAGATTCTATCATATTCGCTGTATTTCCACCGGTTGTTCCCATCACATGCGTGGAATTATAATGCACATCATAGAAATTCATCTTTGCGCTAAACTGATTATCCGTTGGACCGGCAAAGAAATTCAAACAGCCATCTCGCCCTAATATGCCACTGGATTGTTCGACAACAGCCGCAACCGGTGCATAACAGAATACATCATCAAAGCCTGTTCCACCTGTCATTTCGCGTAAATATGCCACTGGATCTTCTAATTTACCTGTATTCACAAAGTGCAAGTCAATACCGTCTTTTTTGGCATCTTCGATTGGAAATAAATGGGCTGCCCGATCCAAACGTTCCTGGTTTACATCCGTCACCACAATCATACCAAGACGAATATCCCGATGCAAAGCATAGGTCAATGCGCCTAATCCCATCGGTCCGGCCCCCGCCATGATGGCAAGCTTTCCACCTTTTTTGATGCCCATCTCATGAGTATAAACGCCCATTTTTGTATGATAGGCTGCATTAAATGCTCCAATACTGCATGACATCGGTTCAGCCAAGGAAGCTTCGTAATACGCTTTTCCTTTATACTCTAACAGACATCCTAACTCCATGACCTCGGCAGGAATGATACAATATGTCGCATCGCCTCCGAAAAACTCATAAGAATACCCCGGTGACCACATCGTTCCTTTGTAGTTTAATGCCGGCTGCAATGTAAATTTCATACCCGGTTTAAACTTGTCCTGATGTTTGGCGCCGACCTTAACGATATCACCGGCCATTTCGTGTCCCATAATAGCCGGGTGATCGGCTACATCTTCATGCACCCTCTTGTGTTTCGTTCCTAGAATAGCACATTTGTAAGTGGACATACAAATGCTGTCGGAGACAACCTTGACCAGGATTTCATCTTCTTTAATTTCCGGCAACTCAAATTCATCTAACCGTAAATCATTCGCGCCATGTAAGCGTACTGCCTTAACTTTCATTTTAACAACTCCTTTCCCTTTTTATTGTCGTTTAAAAAGTTACAACTTTATATTATCACTAAAAAATAGGTTTTCAACTGTTAAAACAACAATTTATATTTGACTTTCAACAATCTCGATGGTATTCTGTTTTTGTCAAAAGAAAAGGAGACTTACTATGATCTATACCGTTACTTTTAATCCCTCGCTAGACTACATTATCCAAGTCGATCATTTTATGACCGGTCAAATCAACAAGACCACCTATGAAAAGATCCTGCCCGGTGGAAAAGGCATCAACGTCGCCATCGTTTTAGCAAATTTTGGTCATGAAAGCACAGCATTAGGCTTTATGGCCGGTTTTACCGGAAAAGAAATTGAACATCGTTTGGAAAACTTTGGCTGCTCTTCTTCCTTTATCCAAGTTAAAGAAGGATTTTCCCGTATCAATGTCAAAATGAAATCCGATGAAGAAACCGAAATCAACGGAATGGGACCTGCTATCCAACAGGAAGATATTGAAAAGCTGTTTGATCAACTTAAAGTTTTAACCGACCAGGATATTTTAGTTATCTCCGGCAGCATTCCTAGTACATTACCCGATACAATGTACGAACAAATCATAGAATATGTACAGCCGAATCACTGCAAGGTTGTAGTTGATGCCACAAATACGTTATTGATGAAAGTTTTGCGCTATCATCCGTTTCTAATCAAACCCAATAATATTGAATTAGGTGAAATCTTCGATGTAACCTTAAATATGCAGGAAGAAGTGATTCCCTATGCGCATAAGCTGCAGGAGCTGGGTGCTCGTAATATTTTAGTATCCATGGCCGGTAAAGGAGCCGTTTTATTGGATGAGAGTGGCAAAGAATATCGATTACCGGCTCCGAGAGGAAATGTGATCAATTCTGTTGGTGCCGGTGATTCTATGGTAGCCGGTTTTATCTCCGGTTGTATCGAATCCAATTATGATTATGAATATGCGTTTTTAAAAGGGGTATGTAGTGGCAGTGCCAGTGCTTTCTCAGAAAACTTATGCACCAAAGAAGAAGTAGAAGCGTTAATGAAAACCATGAAGCTTTAATAAAGCTGTTGCGATTTAAACAACAGCTTTTTTTCGTTGTCTTCCGATGCTCCAAGGAAAGAATCGTTTTATGATTTGAAAACAAATACCACATAGAGCTAATGTGAGAACCGTAAGAAGTAGCGACAATATAAAATTTTCACGAACCGCATCTGTGCTCCAACATAACAATATAGATACAACTTTAATCAGTATTCGATAAACCGGGCCATGTACACAAAGAATGACTAGACTTATCTTACCCAGGTATTCTAAAATCCTATTTTTATGCAAGAGCATCGAGAATATCCATGCCGGCACAATACCAAGCATTGCGGTTACATACCACATAATTCCTTGATTTATAGAACAATAAGAAAAGAAAAAACTCATCGTCAATAAAAAGACAATACAAACCCTTTGATAAGAAATAGAATGGGCTTGTAGTCTTTTATCCGCTTTGGACAAAGAGAAAAACGATCCGATTTTATAAAATAGGACATATCCAAACGCTTTGTCTATTCCCCATGGTAAAGAAGGCAGCCCGGCAAAGATATAGATTGCACTCATACAAAGAACAACAGGAAAACTAAGATCATATCTATACTTTTTTCCTATTCTTACAAGTGCATTGAACAATACGGTCACGATAAAAAAACAAGGTAAAAACCATAAATGAACATTAAAACTCAGATGCTCATACATACCGGATACCAGACCTTCAATCGCTTGTATAAAAGATATATCCGCACTCCTAAAACTTTTCTCAAATAACTGCCAATATAAGATCGTTGCCATGCCAAAACAAAAATACGGCCGCACTATGGTTTGTAGTCGTTTTTTAATATCGTCCCTGATTGGTTTCTCTTTATAAACCCAACCGGCCGCAAAGAAAAATAAAGGCATATGAAACGAATAAATCCATCGATAAGCTACATCATTATAGTAAATATGACCCAGCACCACGAAAAAAATGCCGATCCCTCTTAAGATATCTATGTAAGAGAATCGATTTTGTTCGATGAATATATTGGCACGGGATCTGTTTTCTGTCATGTTCTACTCTTTCTATTGAATCATTATATCATTTTTAATGACCGATTATTAAAACAAGTATTCTATCCACAAACAGAAAACACTGTGATTTCTCACAATGTTTCTAAAATACCATTTGTACCAGTAACATATAAAATACCGTTCCTGCCGCAATCGACAACAACATGTTTCGTTTCCAAAGATGAATACCAACCACGACAAAGATCGCCAAAAGCTCCGGAATCGCATGATTGCCACTCCATAGACTGACATTTCGTAAACAGTAAATAATCAAGAGTCCAAATAAGGCTCCCGGTAACACTTTCCCTAAATATTGAATATATTTTGGGGTTTCTTTATGGGCCGGAAAGACAAAAAAAGGAAGAAATCGGGTAATCATCGTTCCCAAGACGCACATGGCCACCGTTATGATCTGTTTTACAAGGCTCATACTGTATCCTCCTCCTTTTCTTCCATGCGTTTTCTGGCAGCACTTAAACAAATTAAGATACCGGCAATGGCAGGAATCATAAAATTATCCGCACCAAAAAACAGCAACATCAAGAATGAAACGCCCAACCCAATATACGAATTCAAATGATTCTTATCTTTTAGATACTGTTCTAAAAAGATCACCACAAACATAGCGGTCATCACAAAATCTAAACCTTCGGTATTAAACGTGATCAAAGGCCCAAATAAACCACCTAGCGTAGCTCCCAATACCCAATAAATCTGATTCAACAGGGTCACAAAGAACATGAACCAGCCTGGATCTACATCTTGGGGAATATCGGCTGTATAGTTCACAGAAAAAGTCTCATCGCACATACCAAAGATCAAATAAATCTTTTTCCATCCCATTCCTTTAAATCGATCCAACATGGAAATTCCATAAAAGATATGGCGCGCATTTAAGATCAAAGTAACGATAAATGCCTGCAGTGGATCAAAAGCCCCCAACAAAAAATTGACACAGACAAATTCCACGCTTCCCGCAAAGATCGTCATGGCCATCAACATTGGATACCAGAAGCTAAAACCGGATACATGCATATAAATTCCATACGACATCCCCAAGAATAAGAAACCTGTCATGATCGGAATGGTATGGGGAAAAGCACATTTCAACGCTTTCATTTTTACATTTGTTTTCATGCTCACTACCTTACCACCAAGTTTTTCTTCATTCAATATGAAACCATGATAAAATAGAAACCATGAAACAAGTAACCGTAGGTATTTTAGCCCATGTCGATGCCGGAAAAACCACCAGTATCGAAAGTATGTTGTATCTAGCCGGAAAGCTGAAAAAGACCGGTCGTGTCGATCATCAGGATGCATTTTTAGACTACGATGCCCAGGAAAGAGCACGTGGGATCACGATCTATTCCAAGCAGGCCTTTTTCCACTATAAAGATACCGATATCACCATTATCGATACACCCGGCCATATTGATTTTTCCAGTGAGATGGAACGTTCTTTACAAGTGTTGGATCTGGCCGTATTGTTGATCAACGGGCAGGATGGAGTACAATCCCATACCAAAACCATCTGGGAATGTTTAGAGCACTACCATGTTCCTGTCTTGATCTTTGTCAATAAGATGGATATATCCTATCAATCGCAAACCGATCTGTTACACGATCTGCAGACACATTTATCATCGAATATCGTTGATATAACTTTAGAGGATGCCCAGGAACAAATCTCTTTATGTGATGAAGCGTTATTGAATGAGTATTTAGAGAACAACACATTATCCAAAGACAGCTTACAAATCAGCTTTGCCAAACGAACATTTTTTCCGGTTCTTTTCGGAAGCGCCTTAAAAAATGAAGGCATCGATGTATTGATGGATACGATCCTTGATCTATCTCTGGAAAAAGAATATCCAGGTGAATTTGGTGCCCGCGTCTTTAAGATCACAAAAGATGAACAGGGAAATCGCTTAACCCACATCAAGATTACCGGAGGAAGCCTAAAGCCAAAACAAATGATCACAGAAACAGAAAAAGTCGATCAAATTCGATTGTACAATGGTCAAAGCTATCAGCTGCTGACACAAGCACATGCCGGTATGGTCGTTAGCTTAAAAGGAATAGAAAACCTTTCTATTGGCCAGGGACTTGGTTTTGAAAAAGACAGTCTTGCCCCTTCTCTATCTGCCTATTTAAATTATCGTCTGTTGTTGCCGCCAGATAAAAAACCGATTGAAATGATGCCAGTCTGCGATCAACTGATGAAAGAAGATCCCAGCCTTGAAATCGAATATAATGAAAATACCCATCAGATTTCTTTACGCCTTATGGGCGAAATACAAATGGAGGTCCTCCAAAAGAGAATTCAGGAACTCAGTGGTGTAACTGTCGGATTTGGTTTGGATCATGTGCTCTATAAAGAAACGATTGCCGATAGTGTCATAGGTATGGGGCACTTTGAGCCTTTACGTCATTATGCCGAGGTTCATGTTCGACTGGATCCCTTACCTCGTGGAAAAGGGTTACAGTTTGAAAATGAAGTCAAAAGCGATGATTTAGCTTTAAACTGGCAAAGATTGATCCTAAGCCATCTACAGGAAAAAGTACATCGAGGGGTTTTGACCGGTTCACCGATCACCGACATGAAAATCACACTGATTGCCGGTAAAAGTCATTTAAAACATACCGAAGGCGGTGACTTTCGACAAGCCACATATCGCGCTGTACGCCAGGGATTAAAAATGGCACAGTCTATCCTGCTGGAGCCGTATTATCGATTTACATTGACTTTACCATCACAGCGTCTAAGTAAAGCCCTCTATGATTTAGATCTAAGAAAGGCAAAGGTAGAAATCAAAGAAATCGATGCACAACAGATGGAAATCACAGGCATTGCCCCGGTACGTACCATGATGAACTATCAAAATGAAGTCATTGCCTACACAAAAGGGCAGGGAAAATTCAGTTGTGCACTCGATGGCTATTACCCCAGTGAAGAGCAGGATAAAATTGTTGAGGAAATTGGATATGACAGCGAAGCTGATCTCAGAAATCCGACCGGATCTGTCTTCTGTGCCCATGGTTCCGGCTTCTATGTTCCTTATGATGAAGTCCAGGAATATATGCATATTCAAACCAAGAATCAAAACACTTCCTCTTATCAGGCAGTTAAGCATACAGTCAAAGAAGAGGAACTGAAGAAAGTCTTCAACAGTCTTGGTGGACGAAATAAAAAAGAAGAAAAGAAACCGAGAAAGCCTAAAAAGAAAATTGATTTTGATACACAGCCAAAAGAAGTTGTGCAAAGAAAAGAAGACTGCTTGATCATTGACGGCTATAACATGATCTATAGCTGGGACAATTTAAAACCTTTGGCTGCTCATAATATCGAATCGGCTCGTGATGCCCTGATCGATGCGATTTCTAATTATCAAGGCTATCGACAAATTAAGATCTTATTGGTGTTTGATGGATATCGGGTTCCTAATAATTATGGTTCATCTTATCGACAGGGTGGATTGGATGTCATCTATACAAGAACCGGACAAAGTGCCGATCAGTATATTGAAAGAAAGGTTCATGAGCTAAAGGATAAATATCGCATCACGGTCGCCACCAGTGATGGCTTGATTCAAAATTCCATCTTAGCGAACGGGGCTCGTCGTATGTCCAGCAAAGAACTGGAAAATCAGGCATTATCGATCAACAAAAAAGCATTGCATCATCTGCAGCAGAATCACTAAATCCTGCTTGCTTACGCAATGCTTTTCTTTTGTGCCACAAAGACCCAAAAGCCTTTATCACGATTGACTTTTCGTACCATACACTCTTTTTCTTCCAAATACTGAATAGCGCTTTGAGCACCGCGTTGTTTACGCATCACCAGCCAAAATCGACCATTATTTTCCAAATGTTCCAGACATTCATCAAACAGGCGATAAACCACTTTTTTTCCGGTGCGAATCGGTGGATTCAATAAAATACATTCAAATTGCCCTTCGTGCACACCATCCTGACAATATATATTAGCTTGTACTTGGTTTTCGACTATGTTCTTTTTCGCAAGTTCAACAGCCTTTTCATTGATATCAATCATGGTCACTTGGGCATTCCATTCTCTTTGACAAACGATACCAACAGGCCCGATACCACATCCAAGATCCAACATCGAAGAAGGTCTATCCTCTTCTTTTAACACCGTCTCCAACAAGATCCCTGTTCCGGTATCCAATTTATCTTTACTGAAAACTCCGGAATTGGAATGAAGTCTATAAGATTTTCCGTTGATCTGAAAAGAAAGAATCTGTGGCTTATCTTGTAAGGTCTTATCATTTTCAAAATACTGACTCATGCTTCCATTATACATTGGAAAATAAAAATGCGCCAACACTAAGTCAGCGCAATTTCTTTACTTTTCTACTTCAAAGACAACAGCTCCTAAAGTCGGTACATTCACTTCAATCATGAATGGTTGATTATGTCTAGGAATACGGATAGAGTGACATGTCTGTGGTGTCTCATTATCCCAGGTACCATGATATTTCTTCCATTGTGTATTCAATACTTCTTTATAGACCCCTTTATCCGGTACACCGAATTGTTGGTGATCATAACCATTGGTAGAGAAGTTTAAAATAATGACATAATCTTTCTTTTCCCCTCTACGAATATAGGAGAACATATTTTGCGATTGATTATCCGCATCGATCCATTGGAAACTGGACCAGTCATAATCTTTATTCCAGAAGGCATCATTTTCGTAATATAGCTTGCCTAAGTCTTCAAAGAAATGTTCAAAGGCATCATGCATCGGATATTCACGCAAGAACCAGTCACAGCTCTTTTGTTCATCCCATTCACGCAGCTGTCCGATATCATTTCCCATAAAGTTCAGTTTCTTACCAGGATGCGTAAACATATACGTATATAAAGCACGTGCCTGGGCAAATTTATCATCGTAGCTTCCCCACATCTTATCTACGATCGTACACTTTCCGTGTACCACTTCATCATGGCTAAACGGCAAGATAAAACGTTCTGAATAGAAATAAGCCATAGAGAAAGTCACATCATAGTGATGCCATTGGCGATAAATTGGATCTTTCTTTAAATAAGCTAAGGTATCATTCATCCATCCCATATCCCATTTATAGTCAAATCCAAGTCCACCATCCAATGTAGATTTTGTGACATTTGGAAAATCAGTAGAATCTTCCGCAATCAACATAATACTTCCGTTATGTGCTTCATTCAACATATAATTCATACGTTTCATGAAATCACAGGCACCTTCATTAACACCATTGTTTTTATTGCCGTGCCAATAGATCGCATTGGAAATCGCATCCATGCGCAATCCATCAAAATGATACACTTCCAGCCAGAAATTGGCAGCACTCATCAAGAAAGAGCGCACTTCTTCTTTCCACAGGTTAAAGTTTAATGTATCCCATTGGGAATTGGCATCTTCTTCTCGATCGTACTCATACGTTGGTGTTCCATCAAACAGACGAAGTGCATAATCATCACGTACAAAGTGAACCGGCACAAAATCCATGATGACACCGATACCCGCCTTATGCAGTTCATTGACAAAACGCATCAGCTGTTTATTTGTTCCATAACGTGATGTGCTGGAGAAATATCCTGTACACTGATAGCCCCATGAGCCATCAAACGGATATTCATTTAAAGGCATAACTTCTACATGAGTATAATGTTTTTGCTTACAGTGAATAATCAATTCTTCAATGATCTGGTCATAATGTACGAATTCTTCCATATCTTCGTCCTTGATCCAGCTTCCTACGTGCATTTCATAAATATTCACTGGTGAATCAAAACCTTTGTTTCGCTTCTTCATCCATTCTTGATCTTCCCATTCATCAAATTTCAAAGAAGAAATGATACTGGCATTATTGGGTCTTAACTCACTATAAAAGGCATAGGGATCAACTTTATCAATCGTATCTCCATTTGCACGTACGACACGATATTTATAAGAATCTCCTTCTTTGGCATTTCGTATCGTGCAAGACCATATACCCTGATCATCTTTCTTCATGACATTCTTTTTTTCATCCCAGTTGTTAAATGTTCCGATAACGGAAATGGATTGAGCATGGGGTGCCCAAACTTTAAATTCAACAGATTTTGGTTTAACATGCGCTCCGAAAATATTATACGCTCTTAATTCTCTTCCTTCAAAAAAGGCTTTTGTCTTTTTATGGTCCATAAAACCCGAACCTCCTTAACTTCATCTTCTATTTTACAACGCTTTAAAACGTTAGAAAAGATGCTTTTTAGACAAAATGATAACGATTACACAAATAAAACAAAATGTCTAATAAAAATTGGACACTTTTTAAGTTTCGTATAATCGTATTGAAACTCTTAAAAATCTATGGGAAAATATCTCTTGCGAAAGGGTGTTTAACTATGAATCAATCCGATATCAATTACCAAAATTATGTGAACGCATTAAAAAATGAACTGGTTCCTGCCATGGGATGTACCGAGCCGATTGCTATCGCCTATTGCGCTGCCACAGCCTTTAAAAACTTAGGTGAAAATTGTGCTCGGGTTCTTATTGAAGCCAGTGGAAATATCATAAAGAACGTTAAAAGCGTAACAGTACCGAATACGGATGGACTTAAAGGAATTGAAGCGGCAGCCGCAGCCGGAATCGTTGCGGGAGATGCCGATAAAAAGCTGGAAGTCATCAGTCAGGTATCCAAAGAACAAAAAGAAAACATACATTCTTTTTTGAAATCAGTTCCTATTACCGTTAAGCCGTTAGATTCTGTAATTCCATTAGATCTGATTGTGACGCTGCATAGTGAATCGCATTCTGTTTCAGTTCGTATTGCCGGTGGGCATGATCATATCCTATGGATCAAGAAAGATGGAGAGCTCATCTTTGATGGGAAAACCATTTCTGAATCAAGTACTGTTGATCATTCCTTTATGCGCGTTAAAGATATCATTGATTTTGCCAACTGCGCAAATTTAGAGGATGTCAAAGAAACCTTGGATCGTCAGATTTCTTACAACATGGCGATTGCCCAAAAAGGAATAACAGAAAGCTATGGTGCAAATATTGGTAAGATCCTTTTAGAAAGAAATCCTGATAATCTTCTCAACAAGGCAAAAGCCTATACGGCAGCTGGCAGTGATGCGCGAATGAGTGGATGTGAGTTGCCTGTTATCATCAATTCCGGAAGCGGCAATCAGGGAATGACTGCCAGTATTCCTGTTATCGTCTGGGCCAGAGAAAAGAATCTAAGCTTGGAAAAATTATATCGAGCACTTTTGATTTCCAATTTGATCACCATGCATTTAAAATATGGCATTGGAAAGTTAAGCGCCTATTGTGGTGTTGTCAGTGCCGGTGTAGGAGCCGCCTGTGGTATCTGTTATCTGGAAGGTGGCGATTTACATGCGATATCTCATACTTTGGTCAATGGAATTGCCATGATTTCCGGTACAGTTTGTGATGGTGCTAAACCGAGCTGTGCGGCCAAGATTGCCAGCGCTTTGGAAGCCGGTTATTTAGGCTATGAAATGTATAAAAACGGCCAGCAGTTCAAAGATGGGGAAGGTATTGTGACCAAAGGTGTAGAAAATACGATCCGGAACATTTCTTTATTAGCCAAGGAAGGCATGAAAGAAACAGATAAAGAAATCATTGAGATCATGACCGGTAATCGTTGTTGATGAAAAAGAAAAAACCAGAGCTCCTTATAGTACCATACTGTTGCCTATATTTGTTTGGCATACATTTGGTTTTAATAGGTACGAAAAAAGAGGATTCAATTTTGAGTCCTCTTTTTCACATCTATTCAGCACTTAATGTTGAATCGGATTCATGAATATCGATTGATTCCGCATCCAGACTTGCATCCCCAAGAATGCTTTCTGCCTCAGCGACATCTTCATGCAGACTTGCTTCTTCATCTAAAGAATTTGCCCCTACGATCTTATCGAATTCTTCATCTTCGTTTTGGTGCATACGAGCTAAACGTTTATCACGAAGCTCTTTTGCCTTTTCTTTAACCAGTTCATTTTGAGGTCGATTACCGGTACATCCCGTTCCTGCCGGAATCAGTTTACCGATAATAACGTTTTCCTTCAAACCAATCAAATGATCGACTTTACCTTTGATGGTCGCATCGGTAAGTACTTTTGTTGTTTCCTGGAAACTTGCCGCAGAAAGGAAAGAATCCGTTTCTACAGAGGCCTTGGAAATACCTAACAATACCGGTTTAAACTGTGCCGGTGTTTTTCCTGTCAACAAGGCATCACGGTTGATCTTAGTGATGTTGTTCAAAGATAACTGCACACCTACATTCAAGTCGGTATCGCCACTGTCGGTTACGATGACACGTTTCATCATCTGTTTAATCATAACTTCCAGGTGCTTATCGGAAATTTCGATACCCTGAGACTGGTAAACCTTCTTAACTTCCTTCAAGATGTAGTCCTGCACTTCACGTACACCGGCTACACGAAGTAGTTCTTTTGGATCTAGCGGTCCTTCTGTCAAAGCCGTACCGGCTTCGATATGTTCACCGACCTGTACCCATGGACGCATGGTCTGGTTGGCATTGATCTTGTGTGAAATGCTTTCGCTTTCACTGGTAATGATAACTTCCTGACGCATTGTACCTTCAATACGTTCAATTGAAGTGATCTCACCGCTGATCTGGGCAATGACCGCTACCCCTTTTGGACAACGGGCTTCAAACAACTCCTCAACACGAGGCAAACCTTGTGTGATATCCCCGGTTCCGGAACCGGCAACACCACCAGTATGGAATGTACGCATGGTCAGCTGTGTACCTGGCTCACCGATACTTTGTGCCGCCATGATACCAATAGCTTCACCCACTTCAACATCTTTTCCGGTTGCCATGTTACGTCCGTAACACTTACGACATACACCGGAACGAGATTTACAAGTAAATACAGAACGGATATACATACCTTCGATACCTGTATCGACGATACGTTTTGCCAATTCTTCGGTAATGAACTCATCACTGGCAATGATCAGTTCGCCTGTTTTTGGATCGGTCACATCTTGTTTTGAGTAACGTCCGATCAAACGATCCATCAATGGTTCGATCACTGTATTGTTCTTGCGATCGACTAATGCTTCTACCCAATAACCGCGGTCAGTTCCACAGTCGTCTTCTTTGATGATGACATCCTGGGCAACGTCAACCAAACGACGAGTCAGATATCCAGACTCGGCTGTTTTCAAGGCAGTATCGGTCAAACCTTTACGCACACCATGGGTACTGGTAAAGAATTCGGATACGTTCAATCCTTCACGGAAACAAGAGTAGATCGGTACCTCGATAATAGAGGATACATATTCGCCCCCGCTGGATTTACCATGACCCGGTTTAGCCATCAATCCACGCATACCGGCCAACTGTGTAAAGTTAGAACGGTTACCACGGGCACCGGAACGAGCCATCATATTGATTGGGTTTTTACGAGGCAGATTAGCCAACAATTCATCGGCAATTTCATCCTTTACATTTTCCCAAAGTTTATTCAAATGGCGTTCCCATTCTTCCATCGTCAACATACCTTTTTTCTGCAGACGTTTTAGTTCTTCGGCTTTCTTACGACCATATTCGACATGTTCTTCTTTGTTTGGTGCCACCTCGATATCGCTTAAAGATACCGTAATACCCGCAACTGTCGAATATTTAAATCCCATGGATTTGATCTGGTCCAGAATTTCAGCTGTCTGATCAACAGAATAACGGTTGAAGACTTCGGCAATGACTTTTCCTAAATCTTTTTTCTTAACAGCCGGTGTGATTTTTAAATTCGCGATGTATTTCTTAACATCCATTCCCGACTGTACAAAGTATTTATCCGGCGTTTTTTCAAAGTTTTCCTTTGAAACTTCATTCAAATATGGGAAATCTTCCGGGAACATGGAGTTAAAGATCAATTTTCCGACCGTTGTCACTAAGTAATCATTTTCATGAATCAGATCGAAGCTTGTTTTCTTTAAGCCACGTACCGGCAAGGCAATACGTGAATGCAGATGTACCTGTCCTGTCTGGTAGGCCATCATCACTTCTTTTTCATCTAAGTAAACATGTCCTTCATTAGCGGCATAGGTTCTCCATTGTGCGGCTTCTTTTGGACAATCTTTTTCTTCATAACGCTGGGCTTCTTCTTCTAACTCTTGTTTGGTTTCTTCCATGGTCAGATAGAAGTTACCCATAACCATATCCTGTCCCGGAGTAACGATTGGTTTACCATCCTTAGGACCTAAGATATTATGGCTTCCTAACATCATAACCAGGGCTTCCGCACGAGCTTCTTCACTCAATGGTACGTGAATGGCCATCTGGTCACCGTCAAAGTCGGCGTTGAAGGCAGTACATACTAATGGGTGCAGACGCATAGCACGTCCTTCAACCAGTTTTGGTAAGAAGGCCTGAATACCCAAACGGTGCAATGTCGGCGCACGGTTCATCAATACTGGATAGCCATCAATAACCTTTTCCACAACATCCCACATCTTAGGATCACGGCGTTCAATCAGTTTTTCCGCATTTTTAGGGTTTGCAGCTAAACCCTGGTTCACGATTTCATTGATGATGAATGGCTTAAACAGGTTGACTGCCATTTCACGTGGAATACCACATTGATACATCTTCAGATCCGGTCCTACAGCGATAACGCTTCGTCCGGAGAAGTCAACACGTTTTCCTAACAGGTTTTGACGGAAACGTCCCTGTTTACCCTTCAAAGAATGAGACAGAGATTTCAAGGCACGTCCACCGGCACCGGTAATCGGTTTGGAACGACGTCCGTTATCGATCAGCGCATCCACTGCTTCCTGTAACATACGTTTTTCGTTTTGGACGATAATGTTTGGTGTTCCTAAATCTAACAGCTTACGCAGACGGTTGTTTCGCGTAATGACACGACGATATAAATCGTTTAGATCGCTGGTTGCGAAACGTCCACCATCCAGCTGCAGCATAGGACGCAGATCCGGTGGTATAACCGGAATATTGGTCAGAATCATCCATTCCGGTTCGTTTTCACTTTGACGGAACGCATTGATCGTATCCAAACGTTTGATCAACTTTTTACGTTTTTCTCCCTGGGCTTTATCCAAAGCTTCCTGTACGTTCTGATATTCTTCTTCCAGATCAACATCCTGCAACAAACGAAGTACGGCTTCGGCTCCGGTCTGTGCCGTAAAAGCCTGACTTCCGTAAATCGCGATATTTTCACGATATTCTCTTTCCGAAAGAATCTGTTTATAAGCTAAATCCGTATCCTTTGGATCGGTTACGATATAGCTGACAAAATATACCACTTCTTCCAGCTGTTTTGGTGTCACATCCAACAACAAAGCCATACGGCTGGGAATTCCACGCAAGTACCAGATATGAGCCACAGGTGCTGCTAAATGAATGTGTCCCATACGTTCACGACGAACGCTGGCCTTTGTGATTTCTACCCCACAACGGTCGCAGACAACACCCTTAAAGCGCACTTTTTTATATTTCCCACAGGCACATTCCCAGTCCTTGGTTGGACCGAAAATGCGCTCGCAGTATAAACCGTCACGCTCTGCTTTTTGTGAACGGTAGTTAATAGTTTCCGGTTTTGTGACTTCACCATGTGACCACTTTAAAATGGTTTCCGGTGAAGCTAAACGTACCTGAATTGAGGCAAAATTATTGATTGACATGTATTACTCAGCCTCCTCTTCTTCTATTTCATCGGTATTTTCTTCTTCCATATCGTTGACAAGTTCTTCTTTTGGAAGCGGTTGATGTGCTACTGGCACATCATCGTCATCATCCGGGTTCAGATCGACTTCATTGTTGTTTTCATCCAACAGACGAACATCGATAGCCAAACCTTGCAGCTCGTGTACCAATACACGGAAGGATTCAGGAACACCCGGTTCCGGAATATCCTTACCTTTGATGATGGCTTCATATGTCTTGATACGTCCCTGAATATCATCGGATTTGATCGTTAAGATTTCCTGCAGCGTATGAGCGGCACCATAAGCTTCCAAAGCCCAAACTTCCATCTCTCCAAAACGCTGGCCACCGTTCTGTGCCTTACCACCTAACGGCTGCTGCGTTACTAGTGAATATGGCCCTGTAGCACGGGCATGCAGCTTGTCGTCAACCATGTGTGCCAGCTTGATCATATACATGACACCGACACTGATTCGTTCATCAAATGGTTGACCAGTCTGTCCATCGTACAATACTTGTTTACCATCGCTTGTCATCTGCGCTTCTTTCATGATGTCGGCCAATTCTTCATTGGATACACCATCGAATACCGGTGTGGCAAATTTTACGCCTAATTTCTTAGCAGCATAACCCAGATGGATTTCCAGGATCTGTCCGATATTCATACGAGAAGGTACACCAAATGGGTTCAAGATGATATCAATTGGTGTTCCATCAGCCGTAAACGGCATATCCTCGATTGGAAGGATCTTGGAGATTACACCTTTGTTTCCATGGCGTCCGGACATTTTATCCCCTTCGGAGATCTTACGTTTCTGAACGATATAGACTTTAACACGCATGTTAACTCCCGGTGGAAGCTCCGATCCATCACCACGTTTAAAGACACGGATCGAATGTACGATACCGGCTCCACCATGTGGTACCTTTAAGGAATTGTCACGAACTTCACGTGATTTTTCACCGAAGATCGCCAATAACAGTTTTTCTTCCGGTGATACTTCACTCTGTCCTTTTGGCGTTACCTTACCAACTAAGATATCGCCTTCTTTTACTTCGGCACCGACCATGATAATTCCGTTTTCATCCAGTTTACGAACTGCACTTTCACCCACGTTTGGAATATCACGAGTGATTTCTTCCGGACCTAACTTTGTATCACGGCAGTCAATATCATATTCTTCGATATGAATGGATGTATAGACATCATCACTGACCATACGTTCAGACATGATGATGGCATCCTCATAGTTATAACCATACCAAGTCATGTAGGCAATAGTTACGTTTTGTCCTAAGGCCAACTCACCGTTTTCCATAGAAGGACCGTCGGCTAAAATATCGCCTTTTTCTACTTTTTCACCAACTTCTACGATGGGACGCTGGTTGATGCAGGTAGAAGCATTACTGCGGGCAAATTTACGCAGCTGATACGTGTGTTCTTTATGGTCTTCCGTTTCTACAACGATACGAAGGCTATCGACATACTTGATCGTTCCATCTTCCTTGGCCACGATACCGACACCGGAGTCTTTGGCAATCTTATGTTCGATTCCGGTTCCGACATATGGTGAATGCGGCTGCAACAAAGGTACGGCCTGACGCTGCATGTTGGCACCCATCAGGGCACGGGAAGCATCGTCATTTTCCAGGAACGGGATACAAGCTGTGGCTACCGATACGATCTGTTTTGGACTAACGTCCGCCAATTCTACATCTTCACGATTGGCAATGATCGTTTCCCCACCTTTACGCACAACGACATGTCCATTGATCAAACGACCATCACGAACCTCGTTGGCCTGGGCAATCAGGTAATCACTTTCTTCATCGGCGCTTAAATACACCGCTTCTTCCTGTACGGTACCATCTTTATTAACAATACGATATGGTGTCTGAATGAATCCATATTCGTTGATCTTGGCATACGATGTCAGGTTGGAAATCAAACCAATGTTTGGACCTTCCGGGGTTTCGATTGGACAAATACGACCATAGTGAGAAGTATGAACATCTCGAACCTCGAAACCGGCACGATCACGTGTCAAACCACCAGGTCCTAAGGCAGAAATACGACGTTTGTTTGTCAATTCAGCCAATGGGTTCTGCTGGTCCATGAACTGAGAAAGCTGTGAACTCGAGAAGAATTCCTTGATGGCCGCTGTTAACGGACGAATGTTTGTCAGCTTTCTTGGTGTCAGGTTTTCCAATTCCTGAATGGACATACGCTCTTTGACAACACGTTCCATACGAGATAGACCGATACGGAACTGGTTTTGGATCAGTTCACCAACCGAACGAATACGACGGTTTCCCAACATATCGATATCATCGGTTGAGCCTACACCTTCCATAACATTCATATTATAAGAGAAGAAGGCATACATATCAGACATTGTGATCGTATGTTTATTGGCTAACGGATCATTTCCGCAGATTTTGATCTCATCGCCTTCTTTATCAATGACATAGACTTCCTGTACACAGGCACCGATCAACCATGCGGTGATTTCTTCCTGGTTGGCACGAATACGCAATGCCTTAACAACATCCTCTTCCAGAGCATCCGGTTCTACCCCTACGGTATAGCGTGGTGCTACTAATTCCATCTGCGCATCTACAATGTCCTGTCCTTTGGCATTGGTCAAACGACCCAAAGCATATAAACGCTGTCCGTAGTTAAATACAGATTCACTGTTTTCAGCTGTCAAAACAACCGGGCGAGCAATCAATCCACCGTAAACGGCAATTTCTTCCACTTCCTGCAGTTCTTTAACATCTTGTGCGGTCAGTACAGTTCCCTGTTCGTAATATACGCCATCCACTTCTACATCTTTTGCCAGGATTCGTCCGATCAAGCCACTGTTATAGCTTGTTGGAACACTGACGATGTCTTCTTCATGGAATTCAGAACGGAACGGATAAGGCGTGCAATATGGTCCTTTGGCAAGCTGTTCACGTAGTGCATTTCGCTGGTCACGGTGAATGACAGTACCCTTTTCCATAAACACACTGCCATCAACATCCACGATATCATGTGCAAGCGTTGTACCATCCATTCTGGCAATCGCATTCAATTTTTTACGCAGCTTATAACGTCCGGCTTTTGTCAGATCATAACGACGATGATCAAAGAACTTCGCCTGCATCAATGTAATGGAACCATTTAACGTAGGAATTTCATCACTTCTCTGGTTTTCATAGAAAGACAATAAAGCTTCCTGTGTCGTCTTCACTTTGTCATTCAACAACGTGTTTTCGATTTCTTCATATTTTCCAAAGAACGCCGTATATAACAACAAATACAAGTTCATGTATTCACGATTTTCCGGATCGGTTGCGACTTCATCCCAGTTTCTTCCCATGGCCTTTAAGAAGATTTCCATCTGTGTCGTATCCGTTGTATTTTCGTTCACTTCCAGATTCAAAGACATACCGATTGCTTTGAAAAGGATCGTAAACAAAATTTTACGACGACGGTCGATCGATACATTGATCGTTCTTCCGTTTGAAGTCTTCTTTTGTTCGGTCATGAATTCCAGCCAAGTTCCACGACTTGGAATCAATTCACAGGCATAGTTCTGTTTTCCGGTCTTTTCATCATAGCTTTCTGAGAAATAAGCCCCCGGGCTACGCACGATCTGCGAAACGATAACACGTTCCGCTCCATTGATGATAAATGTTCCGGTTTCCGTCATTAACGGGAAGTCACCTAAATAAACTTCTTCGTTTTTCGTAACGACTTCTCCGGTATCCGGATCGGTAATTTCCAGTTCCATTTCCGCATACAAAGGTGCCGCATAATTGCACTCTCTGTACATGGATTCTTCCGCATTATATTTTGGCTGTGCAAAATGATAGCGAAGAAAGTTCAACTTGATATTTTTTCCGTAGTTTTCAATCGGATAAATTTCTTCAAATACTTCCTGAATCCCCTGTCTGGTAAACCATTTAAATGAATTGGTCTGAATCTCAACAAGATTTGGTAATTCCAGTTTTCCACTTACTTTGGAATAATCTCGACGTGTTGCTTTTTTGCCACATTCGAGGATGTGATACGCTTTGTTTGTGTCCATGCATGCCATCCTTTCGTTGATTTTTGTCTTGCGTTGTAGCCTAAGGCGCACTACCCCCTTAGACTATTATGCAATTTATTATATTAGCTTATAGAATGCAAACTGTCAATTCTATATTAACATATTTTCTTGACAAATTTTGAAAAATGTTCTTTCCCTGAAAAAATCGACCTTTTCCTATAGTTTCCTTAAAATTGTTTACGCACCATAGCTGAATAATTCGCATATTCACAAAAACCATAGCGAGCGTAAAAGCTCTTTGTGTATGGATCGGAAGGAATCACTTTTATATAGAGCAGCTCATCAAAAAAGCTTAAGATCCGTTTCATCATCTGATCCGCAATATGCATTCCCTGATATTCGGGATCAACCAAAAGATAATGAGGAACGCAACAGTTTGACCATCATCTAAAGCCCGTACCAAGCCTACCAGTCGATCTTGATCCCATGCTGAAATCACATGTGTCAAGTTTCGCATTGCTTTTACCAGCTTTTCAGGATACTTGCCCGACTCCCAGTTTACAGACAAAAACAATCTTTGCAGCTGCGATGCGCTAAATTCCTTTGTATCCTTGTATTCAATAGGCATCTTTTTTCCTCTCACTTTCCCTGTATCCAAAAATAAAGAAAAAGATCTCATCACAAGATCTTTATTCCATTTCTAATACATGTTCGAACAAAAAACGTCCTAATGCACTTTCATCATTTGTATATTCACTGACCACATTGGCAGCTGCTTTGGCCCCATCCGATCCATTTTTCATGCAGACACCCATGCCTACCTTTTCTAATATCTGAATATCATTGGCTTCATCGCCAAAGGCCACACAGTTTTCCAGATTCACACCAAAGTGCTTGCACAGCTTTTGAATGCCATACCCTTTATTAATAGCCGGATCACAATACTCAAATAAGTTATTGGCCGTATTAAAGCCAACACAGTCTTCTCGTTTAAACTTTTTAGAACGCTCTAAAACTTTAGGCATATAGTCCGGATCACAATAAATGATCAGCTTGTTCACTGTTCGATCCTTCAAGAAACTTTCCAGATCGATTTCAATTTCGGTTTCACCAAACAACTTCGCATGCGCTCTTGTTTCCGGAGTGGATTTACTGGTATAGCGAATATCCCCAACCAACACATGAAAAATGACATCCATATCCTGATAAAAATGTATGATATCCAGTATGATCTCTCCATCCAATAAATGATATTCTTCTTTGGTACGACGACGTATATCATAGATCACACCGCCATTCATCCCCATGATAAAGCTGACACTGTCCGCAATCTTCCATTGTTCAAGCATCGCATGCACAGTTTCTACCGGACGTCCGGAAGCGATACCGAATAAGATTCCCTGATGTTTTAAAGCGCTAATGGCCTTACGATTAAGATCGGACACTTCCTTTTGACTGTTCAAAAAAGTTCCATCTAGATCAGTTGCCACTAAAGTCACTGTATTCTTCATACGTTCTCTCCTTTAATTATTTCATTTCCAAAGCTTGCTCGTTCTTTCTTCGCTGTCGATCGATCTCGATCCATTCATCCAATGTCATAGGCTGATAATCGGAATACATGCAGAAACAATTGATAAATTGACATGGTACGTGTTCCATACTCCCTGCAATACTGCGATGCATCTGCTTTTGGACAAAGTTTTGATACGCATCCAGGTACATTTGATCCTGCGTTTTATGAATATGTCCATGCAGCATAAACGTTTTGGGATTGCCGCTTTCATCTTTTCTATATTGTCCATTGTAACAGGCAATCGGATAATGACAAAGAACGACCTTTCGTTTATTTTCATTCAATTCCGCATAGTCTTTGATCCATAAAAAGCGGGAGGCATCAAAGTCCTTATCGTTTAAAAAGCGGTCATGGTTTCCCTTGATCAAGTACAGACGGCCATGAAGCTGCTTCAAAACTTCCTGAGTTTCATCGGCCTTTCCCCAACTGAAATCACCTAATATGACAACTTCATCATTTTTCCGCACTTTCGCATTCCACCGCTCAATCATATAAGCGTTCATCGCCTCCACCGATTCAAAACCTCTTTGATCCATATGTTTATTTAATGCACGATGAAAAAAATGACAGTCCGCAATATAATAGCGCATGATCTCACCTCCCTTATGAAAAAAAGCGGTCAAGCCGCTTTACTCTACTGTACATGTATAACCAGAAGCTTCCTGACTTTTACGAGTCTGTTTTAACGAGATATGCTCGCTATCCCTTTCTCCTTCCTGTAAAAGACCGGCTTCTACAAGTTCTTTGTCATTGGCAATTTCATAATTTACACGCAATGTGATCTCTACATGATCTTCTACTATCTTTCCGGTTGCCTCAACACCTTTCAGGTCATATAAAGACTGTAGCGACTGATTGATCTTATCTTGAATGCTTTGTGCATCCAGATCCTCTCGTATTCCCAGATCCGCAAAAGACATCGTAAATACCTGTGTCATATTTTGAATCTGATCTCCTTTTGCCTCAAACGTTAACGTATCGTTTTTATCACTGGTACATGTCATTATGGCCGGCGTCTGATCTTCTTTCTGTTCTTTTTGTGTACGGCTATTATCCGTATTAAAATCACTTAATCTGGCACACCCGCTAAGCAATGCCACCGATACCAGGATCATCCCCAATTTTTTCATTTCATCAGCCCCTTAACGCCTACAGTGTATCATAAGCCTTTTTTAGATTTCAAGATATCAAAAAGGCGGATCAAGCCTTCTTTAAATTGATCTGGATCTTGCCCCAGACCTAAACGCATAAAGCCTTCCTGATCAAAACAAGCGCCGGGCACAAAAAAGATGCCGTGCTCTTTTAATAAATATTGCGCTGTTTTTACGCTGTCTTTCATCCCTTTGATCTCTAAAAAACATACAGTTCCGTTTTCGGGAATCACACAATCAAATAAATCTTGATCTTTTAACCATTCTTTTAAAAAGGACCGATTTTGATCCAGGATCGCATTTGTTCTCTGCAGAATCGATTCTTTGTTTTCTAAAGCCGCTGCACCTAAGGCATCTAATAAAGGACCCGTTGAGATCATCGTATAATCTCTTCGACTGTTGATCTTAGTGATCAGATCCTGTTCGGCCTTGATCCATCCTAAACGAAGCCCCGCAAGACCATACATCTTACTTAAAGAAGATGTGCTGATTCCTCTTTGATACAGATCACTGATGCTTGGCAAACGATTTGGATCCCGATAGACTTCATCGCATAAAATATAGATTCCTCTTTGATCACAAACCTTGATCAATTCTTCTAAAAAAGGAAGTTGAAATTGTGTACCGGTGGGATTATTCGGATTATTTAAAATGATCAATTTTGTATGATCCTGGATCGCATCCAAAAATTCCTGCAGATTAGGCTGCCACAAACTTTCCGGACGAAGCTGAATCGTAGAAACTGTACACCCTAAAGATTGGGGATAACTGACAAACTGCTGATATCCCGGAACACAGGCAATCACATGATCCTGTGGCTCTAAAAGGGTTTCCATCACAAGCACATTGGCCTCCAGACAACCGTTGGTGGTGGTGATATTTTCTTCACTTCCGGTTTTATATAAAGATAAAATCTGTTGCCGAAATGCCAAACTTCCCTGAATCTCTCCATAATCCAGAACCAGTTTGGATACATCTGTCTTTACCATTTGTAAGAGTTGTTCCATAGAAAAAGAAGAAGCACAAGTGTCCGTCAAATTGTACTTAGCTTGTCCTTCATTCTCATTCATCCATTGTTCAACTTTAAAATCTGCCAGTTTCATTCGTAGAATACCTTACTTAAGAAATCTTTAGCACGATCGGATTGTGGATTGGAGAAAAACTCTTCACTTGGTGAATCTTCCACAATCTCGCCATGATCTAAGAATACAACACGACTTCCCACCTTGCGGGCAAAGCCCATTTCGTGTGTGACCACGATCATCGTCATTCCTTGTTTTCCTAAATCTTTCATAACTTCCAGCACTTCCTTGATCATCTCCGGATCCAGAGCACTGGTTGGTTCATCAAACAACATCATTTCCGGATTCATACATAAAGCACGGGCAATTGCCACACGCTGTTTTTGTCCCCCGGAAAGATTGTTGGGATAGGCATCTTTCTTGTCAGCCAGTCCGACTCTTTCCAAATACGTCAAAGATGTTTTTTCCGCTTCTTCCTTAGAACGATTCAATACTTGAATTTGTGCCAGATTACAGTTTTCCAAAACGGTCATATTGGGAAACAAATTAAAGTGCTGGAACACAAAGCCCATTTTATTGCGCTGTTGACGATATTTCTTTTCATCCTTGGGATCCATCAATTCCCCATTCATATAAATTTTTCCCTGATCTACTTTTTCAAGACCATGAATGCATCGCAACAATGTACTCTTGCCGGAACCGGAAGGGCCGATCAAAGATACGATTTCTCCCTGATTGACCTCCAGCGATACATCTTTTAGCGCATGCAGTTGTCCGAAATTCTTGCGAATATGTTCTACTTTAATCACTGACAGCCAACCTCTTTTCTACACGTTTTCCAATATAAGAAATACTGATCGTCATTACTAAATAGAAGATCGCCGCTAAAAAATAAGGCGACATTACTTCATAGTATTCAGCACCTACGATCTGCGCACTCTTTAATAACTCAATAGCACCAATGGTGCTGGTTAGAGAGCTGTCTTTGATCAAAGTGACAAACTCACTGATGATCGGTGGAACGATCAATTTAAAGGCTTGCGGTAATACGACAAAACGCATAGTCTGCCAAGAACTTAATCCTAAGGTTTCACAGGCTTCCCATTGTCCTTTATCCACACCGTTGATCCCACTTCGAATCAATTCCGTTGAATACGCACCGGAGTTAATACTCATGGCAATGATACCAATTAAATACACATTGATTCGCAATACTTCGCCGGTAATAGCGGTATAGATCGAAGGAATCACCGAGAAGATGATCAAAATCTGTAACAACATTGGTGTTCCTCGAATCACTTCTACATAAAAGTTACCGATCGCACGCAATACGATATATTTAGAACGCTTGGCACTGGCTCCCAAAACACCGAGTATCAAACCAATAAATAGGGATAGTATGGCCATCCCTAATGATACTAACGCTCCTTTCGCAAAGTATAGCGCCGTCTCAAGTGTAAATACTTGCTCAAAGGCTGAAAACATACTATCCCTCTTCTTTCATTTATTCTACTGCCGTAAGACCGTATTCTTCACACATCTTGGCATAATCATCACTGGCGATGAACGCTTCGATGCATTTATTGATCAAATCGATCATATCTGTGTTGCCTTCTTTGGCAATGATGTAGTTCTTTTCATCCATCAAGACACCATCTAACACAGTAAAGTTTCCACTTTCGGCATAGCTCTTGGCGACACCAGAGTCGATAACGGCCGCATCATACTGATTTGCACTCAAGGCATTCATGATATCCTGTACGTTTTTCAAACCTGTTACTTCCCCACCGGCATCCTTGGCAGCCTGTTCTCCGGTTGCCCCGGTTTGTGCCGCAATTGATTTTCCGGCCAGCTGATCGATGGAAGTAATATCAGAACCTGCCGGTACAACGGCTACCTGTGCAGAACCAAGATACGGCTCGCTCCATTCTACTTTTCTGTCTTCATCATAAGTGAATCCGGAAATTCCCAAGTCGATCTGATCACCCTGAATCTGTGTAACGATGTTATCGAAGTCCATCTGCTTAAACTCGAACTTATACGAAGTTTCTTCGTTTTCATTCAGGTAGTTTTCAAACCAGTCAACCATGTCGATATCAAATCCTACCATCTCATTATCTGTATTCAGACTTTCATATGGTTCATAATCTGGTGAAATACCAATTGTGATCTTTTTTGTATCTTTGTCTTCTGTAGCTGGTTCACTGTTTGAACATCCAACCATTGTGGCAGCCATAGCAGCTGCTAATCCCATTTTTAATAATTTGCTCATATGTTTTCTCCTCATCTTTCTCTCTTCTATTTTTTCTTTTTTTGTTTACTTGTTTTTAGATGCGAATCTATCGCATCGTCGTCGGTCTTCTTTACTCATTCGCATCTTCCTTTCTATAAAAAAAATCGCCCTTCTTACAAAGGACGATTGACTCGCGGTACCACCTTAATTCCATCCGCCATACGGATGACACCTCATTCTTAACGCGAATACACGATCATTGCCTCACACTTTCGACAATGCGACTCCAAGACACGTTCCAGATTTCTTCCTGCGAATTTTCACCGGCCATTCGCTCTCTGCAAAGAAAACCATCTGTACTTCTTCTCTTCTTTGTCTTTATGGACATAATTATACACACGAAATCCTTTTTTGCAACAAAAAATTGAAAAGTTTTGAAAACATTTTCTGAAAATCGCTTACATTTAGTTTTTCAAAGACTGTAACGGTGCCGGAATACGACCCCCACGATTGATCATGACATCGTTTTTGGTCTGGCGAATCGGCATGACCGGGCCGGAGCCTAAAAGACCGCCAAAATCTACCTCTTCCCCGACCTCTTTTCCGATTGCCGGAATGATACGAACCGCTGTCGTTTTGGAGTTGACCATACCGATGGCCGCTTCATCCGCAATCACACCGCTGATGACCGAAGCCGAAGTATCGCCCGGAACAACGATCATATCCAGACCCACGCTGCATACTGCGGTCATGGCTTCCAGTTTCTCCAAAGATAAGACACCGGCTTTAGCCGCATGGATCATACCGACATCTTCGCTGACGGGAATAAAAGCACCGGATAAACCGCCGACATTGGAAGTGGCCATGACACCACCCTTTTTGACCGCATCATTCAACATCGCAAGACATGCGGTGGTTCCATAAGCTCCGCAGGTTTCTAAACCCATTTCTTCCAATATATACGCTACACTGTCGCCAATTGCCGGTGTTGGTGCCAAAGATAGATCCACAATACCAAAAGGAACACCCAACTTTTCGGAAGCTACCGTACCTACAAGCTGTCCCATACGAGTAATCTTAAAGGCTGTACGCTTGATCAGATCGGCAATCTTATCCATAGGCAGGTTTTTATCGGCTTTGGAAAGAACAGCTCGAACCACACCCGGCCCGCTGACACCAACATTGATCACGCAATCGGCTTCGCCTACACCATGAAAGGCACCGGCCATAAACGGATTATCTTCGACCGCATTACAGAAAACCACAAGCTTGGCAGCCCCCAGACAATGATCGTCTTTGGTCAACCGGGCACATTCTTTTACAATCTGCCCCATCTGTTTGACGGCATCCATATTGATACCGGCCTTTGTCGATCCCACATTGACACTGGCACAAACGTGCTGTGTTTTCGCCAAAGCTTCAGGAATGGCCTCGATCAACTCTTTATCCCCACTGGCATATCCCTTTTGCACCAAGGCACTGAAACCTCCGATAAAATCAACACCCAGCTCCTGCGCACATTCTTCCAGTGTCAGTGCGTATTTGACCGGATCCCCACCGGATACTGCCACTAACATCGATATAGGCGTCACACTGATTCGTTTATTAACAACCGGAATCCCATATTCCTTCCCGAACTCATTGCCCACCTTGACAAGATCTTTTGCCTTGGAACAGATTTTCTTTTTAATTTTTTCACAGCTTTTATCAATGTCGGTATCCATACAATCCAACAAAGAGATCCCCATGGTAATGGTACGAATATCCAAATATTCTTCATCGATCATCTTGATCGTTTCTAATATTTCTTTTGTCTGCATAAGCCCTCCTAGATTTTATGCATGGAATCAAAGATATCCTGATGCATAACACGGATCACAAGATCTTTTTCTGTTCCTAACTGATCCATATGATCACTAAAAGAAGACAAAGAAGTTTCCATGTTTTCTAAATCTACGCTCATGGTCATTGTAAAAAAGCCATCTACGATCGTTTGACTCACATCCAACACATTAATGTTGGCTTTGGCACATTCATTGGCGATCATTGCCAAAATGCCAACTTTATCTTTTCCGATCACGGTAATAATTGCTTTCATGTTCTCTCCTCCTAAAACGGCAGGCTGACTACCGCATACTTTTCCAGTTCAAATGGTTCATAGGCATCCTGCAGTCCCTGCACATTGACATCAAATTCATCCGGCATAAATGTCACAGTATTTTGGTGATGCAGTCGAGCCAAGATCTTTTCACTCTGTTCTTTGGTCAAGGTCTTTCTTCTCTTAAAGCATACCTCATTAGCGGCATTGACCAAAAGAAGTTCCACATCTAAGATTTCTTGATTCAAAAGCGAATCTTTGGCATCACAGTCCTGTACATTAAAATAAAAATCACTGCTGTCGATATCCCCACCCTCAAAAATGAATATGACGATATCCATCGTGTAACAAAAATGAAGCTTTGCGCCTTTTTGTAAAAGTGCAATCTCTTCATCACTCCAGGATTCATCTTTGATAACCAGCATAAAACGATCATCCACATAATCCATAATGGCACCAAAATCTACATCATAAGGAAATTTTTCTACTGTTTTCATAATTCACAGTATAACAAAAAAACTGTCGGTTCAAAAGAACCAACAGTCAAATTTGAGGTTAACTAAATACCTAATGCTTTTTGAGCAGCGGTAACGATAGCCATTTTATAGATTTCCTGTGAAGTACATCCACGAGATAAGTCATTGATCGGTGCATTCAATCCCTGTAATACCGGTCCAATGGCCTGCCATCCACCTAAACGAGCGGCAATCTTATACCCAATGTTTCCACTGGAAAGATTTGGGAAGATAAACGTATTAGCATGTCCGGCAACCTTTGAATTTGGAGCCTTTAAAGCAGCAACTTCCGGTGCTACGGCACAGTCAAACTGCATTTCCCCATCAACTTCAAAATCGATTGGCATACGTTTTAAACGTGTAGCGGCTTCGGCCATTTTGGCAACACATTCACCCTTGGCACTGCCCATGCTGGAGTAAGACAACAAGGCTACTTTAGGTTCGATACCAAACTGACGAGCTGTATGGGCTGTCTGTACAGTGATTTCAACCAATTCATCCGGTGTAGGATTGATATTGATGGAACAATCTCCCATGATGTATTGTTCAGAGCCTTTGACCAATAAGAAACAAGAACTTACTAATGGCTGTCCCGGTGCTGTTTTGACAAGCTGCAATGCCGGGCGAATCGTATCGGCTGTAGAGTAAGTCGCACCACCTAACAAACCATCGGCAATTCCCATCTGCACTAACATAGTTCCAAAGTAGTTGGAAGCCTGTAATGCCTTACGGCACTGTTCCAGATCCATTTTACCACGACGAAGTTCAACCATTTTTATAGCCATTTCTTCAATACCATCATAGTTTAATGGATTGATTTGTTCGATGTTAGAAACATCCAGTCCATTTTCTTCAGAACATTTCTGAATTTGTTCCGGAGAACCTAACAAAATCGGATGTACAACATCGTTAGCCTGCAAATCAATGACAGCTCTTTGTACACGTGGATCCCATCCTTCTGTAAATACAATACGGATTCCTTTTCCTTTTACTTTTCCTTCTAGTTCATTAATTATCATTTTTCACAACCTCTTTCGTGTCTAGTATAAAACAAAGTGTCCTACAATGCACGTAAAACGTTGTGAAGTTTTTATCAATTGTAAAATGAAAAAATCCATCCTAAAATTTATCATTTTTGACAATATTTCTTTTTAAACTATTTCTTTCATTGCATAAAAAGAAAACGGATAAAATAACTTTTTTCCACTACTATTTATATCTCTATCACAAATGTTTTTTTGTTGATTTTCACTGGTTTCAACATTTTTATAAACAAGTTGAAAAGTCTTCGTAATTTTATTCTTTAATTTTTCTAACACTTTATCTTCTATAAAGGTATGTATAAAAGTTTTCGTTCCGATTTCATGGCAATACTGTATTTAAGCAACATTTCAAATTAACAAATCATATAAAATAAAAAGACCATCATCAATTCCTTAGCCTATGGCCGAAGGAGGTGAATGGCCCAATGGAAAAATTAATAAATGCAATCATCACTTTATTGCTACAGTCTTTACTATATCTTATAAAAAAGATGCTGGATCGACTGTTTGATGGTGGTAAAACGAAAAGAGGGAACTAGCACTTCCCTCTTTTCTTAATGAATGGCCTAATGGAATGACCAAATAGCAATCATCTCGGTTAGCACAATGAACTTCCTAACCTAATCACATTATATACAGCAATGAAAAGTATGTAAACAAAAACAATCTTCTTTATGCTACCACATATGATTATGGACAAACATACTTTTATATCTACAACTTTGGACAGATACGGGCACTTATTAGATGTTAATGGCGATGAAATCCTTAAGGCCGTAGAAGATGAAATTTTAAAAAACAGTATATAAACAATATATTGATCGAATAAGTATAAAAAAGCGCCTTACATAAAGCACTTTATTGACTATGGTAGTGCGCACGGGGTTCGAACCCGTAAATGCAGCCTTGAGAGGGCTGTGAGTTAACCATTTCTCCAGCGCACCATTTGACGTGTATTCATTTTACCACCAAAGCTACAAAAAAGAAATAAAAAAGTTCCCATTGTGGGAACTTGATTAAAGAATGGGGATATACTTTGTTTCTTCCTCTTCTTTTTTAGCTTGCGTTGGAACTGTGATCTTTAATTCACCATTTTCAAAGCTTGCCTTGATATCCTGTTGTCTGACATTATCTCCGACATAGAAACTACGTGAACAAGAACCGCTGAAACGCTCCTGACGAACGATGCGTCCCTGATCGTCTTTTTCTTCATTATTAGAGTTTCTTGTTGCGGTTACTTTCAAATAACCATCTTTTAACTCTAACTGAATGTCTTCTTTATTGATGCCCGGCACTTCCATATTCAATTCATAATATCCATTCTTTTCGGTAATATCTGTCTTCAATAAATTAGCCGGTGTCTTGGATACATAATTATCATTAAACAAGTCATCAAACAAATCAAATGCTCTATATCCTGGATAGAATTTCATACATATCACCTCCGCATTAAACGTAATGAATATTCTATCGAGTTAGCACTCTATTTCTAACTCTGCTAATATTATAGCACGCTTTTTAGCACTGTAAAGTAAAAAGTGCTAAAAAATAAAAATCAGGTTACATTTTCACCTGATCTTTAATGCGAAGACACAATTTCATTGTCAAATACAACACGAATGCCTCGATAGGAAACATAAGCACATTTTTTAAGATACGCTCACTGACAAGCACCCAGAAAGCATTGCCATACATCATAGAAAGCCATAATGAGTTTAAGACAAGATTGACGATCAGTATGACAGATAAACGCGCCAAAGCACAACGTATGATTCCTATCTTTTCCTGCTTATAGAAAAATAGAGAATACAGCACCGCAATCACGACCGCACTGATCATAAACCATGGCTGATAAGGCCCTACCGGACGAAGCATGTAATTGATCGTATCTAATACAAATGCAGCAATCATATTGGGATAAGGCCCATAAAAATAACAACTGGCTGCGACGGCAATACTTCCAAAAGAGATCTTCAACATCGGTGTTAATTGAATAGAAAACATATTGAGGATCACATTCAGAGCGCAAAATAAGCTCACGCCAACCAAAACACGTACATCTTTTAAAGATTTCGCATTTTCTTTAAACATAACAAAGTATTGATTCATATAAAAATACCTCCTTTCCCATCGTGCAATGGAAAAAGAGGCATAGTTTGTCCATTACAACAGCGGGATGCAAAATATGTATCGCAAGAACTCTTTTCGTTTTCAGGCCAACTCCCCGTGTCTGAAACACTTAACGCACATATTTTTACTCTGCTATAAAATGATTATACTGCAATCCAGGATACATGCAATAAAAACAGTAAACTTTAATCGTTTTGTTTTCCGTAAATCTTACCGTTTGTCGCATCCACCAGTGTTTGCATATTTAAATTGTCTTCTTTGGCTAAATCGTAAATCTTGCTCATAGCTTTCAAAAATTCTTCTTCGGATTCATACTGCATAGCCAAACTTTGTAATCGTTTAATACTCATACCGTTTTTTCTTTTTCATCCCTTCTACAAATTCATTGGCACGTTTTGTGAATCCATCTTCACCTTGCGTATGACATGCCTTGTAAAAATCAGACATATCTTTTAAAAACTGCTCCTTGCTGTCATAGCCCCAGATCAGGCCGGTAAATATTTGAATACTCATGTTTATAAGATACAAAGAACAACATACAAAGTAAAGAAATATGCACCATAGGCTTTACATGGCAGCCCATAATAAAAAGCGCATTCTTAATAAATACGCTTTTTATACTGATTTTAATTTTTAGTCATTTAATGAGTAAAAATTATTTTCTGTTTTTACGACGAAGTAATGCGATCATTCCACCTAATGCAACACTCATTGTTCCAAAGATTCCGGCTAATGGCATCGCAACACCTGTATCAACGCCTTTATCTTCTTTCTTGGAATCTTCCTTTGCATCTGTCTTTTCTTCGTCTTCTTTACCTTCGTTTTTGTCTTCAACAGCTTTTACTTTAACGAAGACTTCAGCGTTCTGACCGTATTCAACATCTAAAGATAATGAATCTTCATCCTCAACCAATTCATAACCCTTAGGCGCTTTCAAGTCAACAGTGAAAGTATGCACTTCACCTTTTACACCGTCAGCTGTATAGGCCTCATCTTCGCCAACAACTTCATTTGTACCTTTTTTTACATATTTGACAACCAATGTGGCTGTATCTTGTTCTACTTCATGAGTCTGAACTTTATGTAATGTAATAGTATATGGGTTATTGGCATCCACAAAGAAATCTCCGGTTTGAATCAATTCATAGCCTTCCGGCAACTGTAATTCGGAATAGTTGGCAATTCCATCATCGTCTAAGTCAACGAAATAGTCTCCGCCACCTAAGTTGTTTCCTTCTTCATCAACGAATGTAACATTGATGATCGTTCCTTCTACTTCTTTCTTCAATGTGATTTCATAGTCTTTATTTGCATCCACAAAGAAATCACCGGTTTCTGTCAAATTGTATCCTTCCGGCAACTGCAGTTCAGAATAGTTGGCAATCCCGTCACCATCTTCATCTACGAAATAGTCACCGCCGCCTAATGCTTTTCCGCCTGTGCTTTTGAATGTTACATGAATAATAGAACTTCCGGCTTTGGCTACCTTTGCCTGATAGAATCCATCTGGGGCAACATAGAAATCACCGGCTTCCGCCAATTTGTATCCTTCTGGTACATATTGATTCAAAACAGATAAGTTCTGTACACCGGCAGGTAAAGTGTAGTACCCTCCGCCTACAGCATTTCCAGCAACATCAACAAACTGTACGTTTGTGATCACAGTCTGTGCTTCTTCTTTCTTTACTTTTGCCTGATAGAATCCATCCGGTGCAACATAGAAATCACCGGCTTCCGCTAATGTATAGCCTTCTGGTACATATTGACTTAAAATCGATATGTTCTGTACACCGGCAGGTAAAGTGTAATAACCACCACCTACAGCATTTCCATCTGCATCAACAAACTGTACGTTGGCGATAGCCGTTGTGACTTCTTCTTCAGCAGCCGTAGCCCGGACAGTAACCTGAAAAATATCAGCGGAATTCGCAACAGTAAAGGTATCATCTCTAACCAGTTCATAGCCTTGTGGTAAAGACAATTCAGAGAATTTGTGAGCCCCAACGGTCAAATTCACATTGGAAGTTCCAACAACGGTACTGTCAGCCAGTACAAACTCCACCTGCAATGGAATCTGTTTTTCTTCAACAGCCGGCTGTGTTCCTTCCGCATTGGCCACTAAAGGTGCTGCTACTGCAGGAATCATTGTTACGGCAACAAGTCCTGACAATGCAGTCTTCGTTATTTTTTTCATTTTCACACCTCCTAATTTTTTCAAGTTTGCTTTTTTTGTACAAAAAAAATAACTTTTTGACTTATATTTAATATAAGTCACATAAATAGTACCCCCCCCCCGTATGCAAAAGTCAACTAGAAGTTATTATTTTGTTACAGAAAACAATCTCAAAGTTTTAGTTATCGTATAAAAACGCTCTGTACATAATTTGAATCTTCATCGTCTAAACATCAAAAAAGCAGAGTTTTTAACCTTTTATTTCATCAGGTATACAAACTCTACTCGCTTTTCTTTTCTCAATTTTAAAAGGGGTCTCTACTTTGTTGGATTCTCTTCGATCGGTGTCTTTAACATCTCCGCAAAGATAGATTGCCTTGTCGTGCTTTCGGCAACCGATGTTGGAACAATGATCTTTGTCGCCTTGCCATCTGCTACTTTTTGTAAGGCATCAAATGATTTCAACTGAACGACGCGTGCATCTACATTAGCTTCTTTTAACCGTTTCAGACCTTCTGATTCCGCATTATATGTCAATTCGATAGCTTTGGCCTTACCTTGGGCAATCGCAATGTCCGCATCACGTTTGGCCTGAGCACGTTTGATCATAGCCTGAGCTTCTCCATCGGCTTTTTTGATCTCTGATTCCTGGAAAGCTTCAGCCTGTAAGATCTTTTCACGTTTTTCTCGTTCTGCCTTCATCTGCTTTTCCATGGCATTTTTGATTTCAGTTGGCGGATCGATGTTTTTTAATTCTACACGACTGACATTGATACCCCATGGATCGGTAGCTTCATCCAAGATGTCTTTTAACTTCACATTGATCGTATCACGGGATGTCAAAGCTTCATCCAAGGTCATATCCCCAATCAAATTACGAAGCGTAGTAGCCGCTAAATTTTCCAGGGCGAATAAAGGATTGGCTGCTCCATAGGCAAAAAGCTTTGAGTCAAAGATTTTGAAATAAACAACCGTATCTACATAGATAGAAACATTATCCTTTGTGATAACGGACTGTGGTTCAAAATCCGCACATTGTTCCTTTGAAGTGGCTTTACAGGCAACTCTTTCAAAGAATGGAATCAGGAAATGAATACCTGCACTCCATGTCGTCTTGTACCTTCCTAAAAATTCAATCACATATTCTTCGGTCTGTGGCACAATACGCACTGTATAAAATATACAAATGCCAACAATGATCAAAATCGGTATCAATATAAACATAATAACTCCTCTCTATCCATTTCCAAATACGAACACAATCAGAAAGCTCAAAATGCAGATCATCACTACCATGGCCAAAACCATGATCAGCTTGTTTTTATCAGACATTCGAGAATCCTTTCGCCATTTTTGAACGGTCGTCCGATGCTTAAATATATGGCTTTGATAACGCATCTTTTTGGCATTGTCATACCCATAGAGTGGCTTCCCATTCAAAATCGTTCCTTTGTTTTTACTGGACTGTCCATTCAGGTTCATATGCTTTCCTCTACTTTGATTTCATTGTAGCACAGTTAAGGTTAAGAAATTCTATAGGCTTTATAAATTTATGTTAATTTTGAATTAAGATTCCTCATCTACCTTCAACATGCGATAGCCTACGCCGATATGCGTTTGAATATAACGTGTGGAAGAACCTTTTGGTTCGATTTTTCTGCGCAAAGTAGCCATAAAAACACGTAAAGAGGCCACATCACTTTCCCAGCATGTTCCCCATATTGCCTGGGTAATATATTTATGAGTCAACACTTTTCCCATGTTTCGTGATAACAGGCAAAGCAGTTTATATTCGATCGGCGTCAAATGCAGCTCTTCGCCTTTTAAATAGGCACATCCTGCCGCATAATCAATATGAAGATCTCCATTGGTAAAGCTGGAGGCTTCACTGAGCGATGCATTCTGCAGGATAGAAAGTCTTCTTTGTGTGGCACGAAGTCTGGCCAACAATTCTTCCACGGAAAAAGGCTTGGTCAGATAATCATCAGCCCCGGCATCCAACGCTTCAATCTTATCGCTGTCTTCACTTCGCGCACTGACAACGATGATCGGCATATTGGACCAGGAACGCACCTTTTTGATGATTTCCACTCCATCCACATCCGGTAATCCCAAATCTAATAAGATCACATCCGGATTATGACTGGAAGCCTCTAAGATGGCCTCCTGCCCATCTTTGGCGCTCAAATACTGATATCCGTGTGCCTGAAGGGTCGTCACGATCAAATTCTTTACAGATATATCATCTTCTACTACTAATATTTTCATCTTGTTCATTGTATTCCTCCTGCCGGCAATGTAAATGTGAATATGGCCCCATGTGGCACGTTATCTTCCACTTTGATCGTTCCATGATGCGCCTGAATCACATTTTGACAAAGTGCTAATCCAAGACCTAAGCTTCTTCTTGAATCCGCAATTTTGTCTGCCCCTGTATAAAACATTTCAAAAATCTTTTCTTTCTTTTCATCCGGAATGCCCGGTCCATCATCTTTGATCCTTACCTCAACTTGTTTATCGTTGGTACAAGTTTCGATTTGAATACAGGAACCAGGTGGTGTATATTTGATCGCATTGTTGATCAAGTTCACCAGGACCTGCACGATCAAACGCGAATCCATCTTCGCTACTGTGATCGCATCCTTGGTCAAAAATTCAATCGAATGTTCTTTTTCATGTCTGTCGATCCGATTCAACGCTTCATCAATCACATCTTCGATCACATCATCACTAATATGAAGGTCCAAACCACCCTCTTCCAAGCGTGTAATGGCCAAAAGGTTTTCCACTAAATCGATCAACCATTTGGAATCATCATAAATATCCGTATAAATATTATGGCGAACGGAATCGTCTAAAAGCACCTCATGATTTAAAAGATTACTGGCATTGCCGTAGATCGAAGTCAACGGTGTTCTAAGATCATGCGAGATCATTCGCAATAAGTTGGAACGAAGGCGCTCATTTTCAGCCAATATGGCCGCTTCCTCTTTTTCTTTTAAAATCTTCAGATTCTTTAAAGCCATGGCCGATTCCCCCAAAATCGACAATAAAATGTTTTCTTCAAAGGAATCGATCTGCTCCTTTAAAATTTCTATCCCGGCAATTCCAAAATAACTGTCATCCATATGAATCGGTGCATATACACCATGCTCAGAAGCGATCAAACCGGTATAGGCTCCCTTTTTCAGCACCTTATCTACGACATTCTTCTCATTTTTATATAACATATCCTGCGAGATCGTCCCATACGTAATCGAAGGCTGCAGATTTCCATCCTGTATTGGATAAATGATAATCCCGGTATTCATCAGCTTATGAAGCTGTACCGCCGTACAGGAAAAAACCTGTGAAGCATCCTTAGCCTTGGAGAGCTGTTGGCTGGTATTAAATAACACCTGTGCGCTGTAAGCATCCTGTGAATACATACGCGCATGATTCTTTAACTGAATCGCCAAAGCACCGGCTAAAAAGGAGGCCGCAAAAAAGATCAAAAAAGTGGCGATGTGATTCTTATTATAGGCCTGAAAAGTAAACTGTGGATAAGTGAACAAATAATTAAAGCTCAACACGCTGACAATAGAAAAAATCACACAATATAAACGATGACTTGTCAGTATCGCAAGGATCATCACGCCCAAAAGATACAACAATATGATCGTCGCATCGTCTAACCCCATTCGATAAAACAAGCTGCCGATCCCGCTGACCAACAACAACATCATAAGTGTCATCGATAAGTTATAAAATACATTTTTCTTTGTATTTAAAAAATGATACATCTTATTTTTTCGATTCATATCATCATTTTACCAAAAAATTAAATCCTGCGAGCAGTTTTCTTACAGCACATTTTTATTCCTTCGTTTTTACGATATAATGAAACTATGTTGAAAATTCCAGAACAAGGCATACTGATTGCACCGGCCAGTCTGCATCTGCCTTTATACCAAGCTATACATCAAGCCAAAGGAAACACGATCGGTTTGGAAGTGTACAGCCTACATTCCTTCATACAACAATTCTTTCAGGGACAACCTGTCGATGAAGTGACGTTATTGTTTGAAACCATGAAAAAATGTCAGGCTTGTTCTTCGACCAATGTGTTTTATTCCAGCCGGAAAAGTTATGATTTTATCCGCGATACTCTTCAATTTGTACGTTATGCCAAAACCTATGGCATCGATTTTCATACACTGCATGAAAACAGCCAGAAAGAAAAAGATCTCAAAGAGATCCTTTGTCCTCTGGAAAATTTGGATGTACGCGAAAAACAAATCCCGGAAATTTTAAAGCAGCCATTCCATGCAGAGAATATTTATATCCTGCAGTATGAATATAGTGAAGAAGAAAGCCTTTGGATCGACTTCTTACTCCAAAATGGGGCGCACACATTGGAAGAGGCAGCAGAAACAGATGTGCAGTATGTATCCGTGGCCAATGCCCGCAAGCAGGCAACTTTGATTGCCCAGACCATCGTTGATCAATACGATGCCGACGATGTTTTTATCTGTTGTCAACAGGCAAGCCAAATGCAGGTATTGGCACAGATGTTAGAGACTTATCAGATTCCCTATACCTTTTTAACGGAAGATGCACCTTCTTTGCTACAGTATCAGTTGATTTGCTGCATAAAATGGATCGCCTTACAAGATATCGAAAGCTTTATCACGATGATCAATGCCCTGCATCCAGATACCAAAGAAAGCATACAGCCAACCTTGCGACAGTTCCCGGATTTGTTTACGACCAGAAAATCACATCTTCCGGATCTATATCAGGACAATGTTTTTATGGATCGTTATAGCTTTGAACATTTACAAAAACAAATAGAAACGACATTGACATGGCTAGAGGAACACGAGGCACTCTGTCATTGGACATTACAGGATATAGAAGATGTCTTACAGTATATACAGGCACAAAATACCTGCACACTGGAAAATCTTCGTGCATTCCATCAAATACAAGACGTGTTAAGAAAGTGCCTTCCTTCTTTGAAAACCAGGGAAGATCTCTTGTTTTTATGTGAATATTTAAACGCTAAAACAAATTATTCAACGACTTCTCAAATCCAGGGCGTTTTGATTGGAAAGCGCAGCGAGATCACAGCATTGCGAAAAGTTTGTTTCCTGACTGATGCCCATGCGCGCTCTTTCCCGGACCTTTCTATGCACAGTGGTATTTATGATGAAACCTATTTAGCCGATCTTTCGGTTCCATCCTTAGCCACAAGGCTAAAAAAACAGCGTGATCAACTTTTCACATGCCTTTCTTTGCCAAAGACTTTATATATCCTTGTACCGGAAGCTTCGTACGATGGAAAGGAAAATCCGGAAAGTCATGAGCTTGTACAGTGGATCGGCCAAAAAGCACAGTTTGTGGATGTCAAAGAAAGCTCTGTTTACGAAAAACCAGAGTTTTCCCTAAACACTTCTTTGGCAAGCTCGCTTTTCTTCCCGGAGGATCGTTTTGCCGGTTCGATCTCTCGCCTAGAGTCCTTTGCCCGTTGTCCTTTACAACACTTTCTTCGTCATGGGTTGTACTTAAAAGAAAAACGAGACACCATGGATATTCGTATGCAGGGTTCGATCTATCACCATATTTTAGAAATCTTGATGGATACGTATCAAAAAGACTATACCAAGGCCGATACAAAAACAATCAAAAACCTCGTTCAAAACGAATTTACTTTTATTTGTAATGTTTATCCACAACAGGCACCTTTCTTTGAAAGAAACGTATGGGAGACAATCGATAAAATTTTAAAGATTTTAGAACAGTTAGATGACTTCGAACAAGATTGGCATATGCGTACTTCGCATCAGGAGTATAAAGTGCAGATGCAGCTGGATTGGCAAGGCACACCGATTCTTCTCTATGGGTATATCGATCGTATCGATGCCTCGCAAAGCTCTTTTGTGATCTTTGATTACAAAAGTTCGGATAAAGATTTGTCCCTGCAGGATTTCGATGCCGGACTAGCCCTGCAGCTGATTACTTATACAATTGCCTATGAAACAACCAGTGGCAGTCTGCCGGCAGGCTGTTACTATATTTCACTAAAGACATCGCCGCAAACCGCTCTGGCCTATAAGGTCAACTATCGAAAAAAGGTTCCGGAGGCTACACCGTTAGATATCAAAGAACAGGCACAGGAGGCTGCCCAATCCAGGAAATTTACCGGTCTGATGTTTCAGGATCTATCCATATACAGCGATCATGAGCATTTCGCCAGAAAAAAAGAACAGCCGGAATATCCTGAAATCAAAACACAATGGCAAACGATCCTCTTTTCCTTATTGGAAGACATGAAAAATGGTGTGATTCAGCCCGATCATGCCAAAGGTGCCTGTGATTATTGTGCCTATAAGGAGATTTGTCGAAACGCGGCCAATGAAGTCACAAAAGCCAATCGATTAGAACAGGAGGAAGAACATGCGCTTTAGTTTTGCCCAACAACAAGCTATCGATATTCGTGATAAAAATGTGCTGGTTTTTGCCAGTGCCGGAAGTGGCAAGACCAGTGTTCTTGTCCAAAGGCTTTGCCAGCTTGTGCTACAGGATAAAATTTCCATTGATTCGATTTTGGCCATGACGTTTACCAATGATGCGGCCAATGAAATGAAAAGTCGTTTAAAAATCTCTTTGGAAAATGCACCTTCTTCTCCGTATATTGAAGAACAGCTGGCGCTTTTGGAAACCGCAAGCATCTGTACGATCGACAGCTTTTGTCTTGGCATTGTACAAAATTATTATTATCGAATTCCCATCAGCTATAAAATGTCTCGAACAATTGATGACACGATTCAAAAGCAGGCCTTTGATCAGGCCTATCAACAAGCCTGCTTTAGCTTACCTGTAAAGGAGATGGCCAATCTTTCTCTTTTCTTTTCCGGCTTTGGAAAAAAAGAAGATGACATCAAAAGAAGCTTGGAAGCCCTGATTCAAACCGCATGGTCCAAGCCGGAACCGGAAGAGTGGATTCAATCCCTGACAAAACAAACTTCTTCCCTGATGGAAAGCTGGTTCTTTCAATATTTTAAACAATGTGTTCTTTCCATGGAGCAGATTCTTCAAGAGTTGATCTTAAAGACAGAAGACCAAGATCTTATTACCAAAAAAGAAGCCTTGCGCCCATGTCTGGAAGAACTGGATCGAAAAGACTATGCCCTGTTTAAGAGTTCTTTTTTGGTCTATCTTTCCAACACGGTACGTCTTAAAAACAAATATGATGATATCGATACAAAAAATGATAATGATGCCTATAAAAAGTTTGAAAAGAAAATCACCGATGTATTATTTGATAAGAATCTGTATGAAACAGAAACCAAGGAAACACAGGCATTAAAAAAGACGTTTTGTACCTTGGCACTGACAACACAAAAATTCTATGCTCAGATCAAAAAAGAAAAAGAAGTGATGGATTTTGGTGATATGGAACACTTTGCCTATCAGCTTCTCAGTCAAAGTGATATTGCCAAAGAAGTGCAGAATAAATACAAAATGATCCTGGTGGATGAATTTCAGGATACCAACGATCTGCAGGAAAGCATTTTGTCTTGTTTTGCCCGCAAAAACAATGTCTTTCGTGTAGGAGACATCAAACAAAGCATTTATGGATTTCGTCATGCCAAGCCGGAGATCATGAAACATCATATGGAAAAGCAGGATGAATTTTCCTGCACATTGGTGCTGGATGAAAACTATCGTTCCAATGCCTCAATCATTGATTTCAATAATCATTTTTATAAAAAAATCATGAATGTAGCGGGAATGCCGGCACAGTTTGATCAAAAAGATGTCGCAAAACCTGGCACCCGGGCCCAAAGCGAAAGAGAACAATATCCGATTCGCTTTCTATATATGGAATCGGATGCACTGGCAGATGAACTCAACATTTCTAAGCTGGAGGCAAAAACAAAAGCCAAAGAAAACAAGCTGGATATCTTAGCACACGATATCTTAAAACATAAAGAACAAGGTGCTTCTTTCAAGGATATCTGTATTTTGACCAGAAGCCATGGTCCTCAGGAAGAGATCAAAAAAGCATTGGAAGCCTATGATATACCTGTACTGGCTGAGATCGATCATGGTTTTTATACCAATCCCAGCATTCAGATCGTTCTTTCCTGCCTGCAGGCCATTTTAGATCCTTATAACGATATCGCCTTATGTGCTACTTTATTCTCTCCGTTTTGTCAAATTACACCTGACCAGCTGGCACAAGCCTGCCTTGGAAAAGAAAAAGGAGCATCTCTATATGTTCAGTTAAAAGATACTGATTTGATGCAGGATTACTTCACGATGCGAGAATGGAAGAACGATCCGGTTCCTTTACTAATTCGCAAGCTCTACGCCTGGCATGATTTTTATGAATCGTATACCAGTGCACAGGATAAAACCAATTTAGATTTATTCTTACAGTTTGCCAGCCAGTTAAACGATCCCATGGACCTGGATGGCTTTCTGCAGCAGCATGTACAGGCCAGTCGTTTTGACAATTTATCAGAAGCCTATCCTTATGGACGAGAAGCCGATGTCGTATCAATCAAGACCATGCATCATTCCAAAGGGTTGCAGTTTCCGATCGTGTATATTTATTCACAACATGAAACGAAAGATCGTATTTCTAACGAACCAATCCTGATTGATGAAAAACTGGGCTTAGGCTTTCTACAGCTCGATACCACAGGAAGGATCAAGCTTCCCAGTAAAGCTCATCTTGCGATCCGCACCAAAAAACTGCAGGATGAACTGGAAGAAGAAATGCGCGTTTTCTATGTGGCCACTACAAGAGCAGAAAAAGAATTGATCTTACTGGATTCAATTTCCAGCGCCAAAAACTATGAAGCCCCTTTATCTTTACAAACACTCTTGAAAAGACAAAGCTATACCAGCTGGATCTTTCATGCGTATTATCATTCGACCACAAGTGAAGTTCACTTTGAAAAAGTCCAGAAGCTTTATGATCGACCAACTTCAAAGAAAAATACAAAACGAAAAATGGAGCATACGACATATAATAAAGAATCTCTTTCTTTTTCCAATGCGACCGCAACGCTAAACAAGCAATTGCTTCAGTGGCCGGAAGTTGATCTTAAACCTTCTACATCAGCACAAAGGGGAACCTTGTTTCATGAAATGGTTGCACAGTTGGCTTATCCATATCAAAAAGAAGATTTGACACAGTTTGCCAAAGTACATGACTATGATTTAACTCGTTATGATCTGCAGCTTATTCAAGAACTGAATCAAAATACAGAATACGCTTTGTATATGCAGGAAAAACATCGCTTTGAATGTCCGTATATCATCAAAGAAAAACAAAACATCGTACATGGCTTTATGGACCTTGTCGTTTGGCAAAAAGAGAAAATCGTGATCATCGATTTTAAAACCGATCATTTAGAAAGTGATGAAGAATTTATAGAGCAATATCATAAACAGCTGGAAACGTATCAGAACGCTATGAAACAAATCGAGAATACGACGATCGATACAAAAATCTATTCGTTTTACTTAAAAAAATTTATCGACATTCACAAAGAAGCCTGAAAAGGCTCTTTTTGTTTTTCATTTCCTATATTTTCTATAGCGAATATCTTGTTCATATCCAATTTACAAGTTACAATAGATGCGTCTTTGTTTCATAAAAGACAAAGGAGAGGAAAATGGAAAAATTATTTAAGCTCAAGGAAAAAGGGACTTCCGTAAAAACGGAAATTCTGGCAGGACTCACCACATTTTTGGCAATGGCCTATATCCTTGGTGTCAACCCTATTATTTTAGGGGATGCCGGTATGGATCAAGGCTCTGTATTTATGGCAACAGCCATATCTGCAGCATTCGCCAGTATTGTCATGGGACTTGTGGCCAACTATCCGGTTGCGTTAGCAGCAGGAATGGGGGTAAACGCTTTATTCTCTTATACGGTTTGCTTGGGAATGGGATACAGCTGGCAGGCTGCCTTATGTGCCGTATTCGTTTCCGGTGTGATCTTTGTGTTGATCTCTGTGACCGGTATTCGTCAAATGATCATCAATGCCATACCGATCCAGCTAAAGCTTGCGATTGGTTCAGGTATTGGATTCTTCATTGCGTTTGTCGGTTTAAAAAATGCCGGTATCATCGTATCAAATACTTCGACAGCGGTAGGTATTGGTAATCTGACGGACCCGGCAGTACTTTTAGCAGTTGTCGGATTGTTGGTAACGATTGCCCTTGTAATCAAAAATGTGCCGGCAGCCGTGTTTGTCGGTATGGTCATCACCGCCATCTTAGGAATCATTGGCGGTATGATGGGACTTGCCAATATGCCATCTTTACCAACAGATTTCACATTAAATCTTTCTATGCATGGAGCCGGCGCTTTCATGGATGGCTTTGGCGAACTCTTCAGTAATCCGATGGCTGCTTTTGTGATCATCTTCTCTTTCTTGTTCGTGGACTTCTTTGATACAGCTGGAACTTTGATTTCCATTGGAAACCGCATCGGTTTGGTCAATGAAAAAGGTGAACTGGAAAATGCTGAAAAAGCCCTGTTGGCTGATGCGATCGGTACGGTATTTGGAGCTGCCATCGGTACCAGCACCGTGACCAGCTTCGTAGAATCCAGCTCCGGAGTCGGCGTAGGCGGAAGAACGGGTCTTACAGCCGTTACGACCGGTGTTTTATTCCTTTTATCGATCTTGATTTCACCAATCATTTTAAGCGCAGTCACAAACGCAGTTACGGCACCGGCTTTGATCGTTGTCGGCGTTATGATGGCACAACAGCTAAAAGGTATCGACTGGGATGATATGGTCTATGCGACAAGCTCTTTTATTACAGTCTTAATGATGGTCTTGATGTATTCCATCTCCAACGGTATTGCCTGCGGATTTATCGTCTATACTGTTGGAATGTGTGCTGCCGGACGAATCAAACAAATTCATCCGACAGTCTGGGTATTGATGGTGATCTTTATCATCTACTTTGCGACACCATACATGATGTAAGGAAAAACGAATAAAGCCGTGCTCAACCCATTGAACACGGCTTTATTATTATGTTTTTAAATTATTATTCTTGATTAAATACGTATTCATGCAATCTATGAAATGCTTCTTGAACACGAGAATGTGGTAAGGCCAAATTCATACGAATATGGCAAGGGCCATGGAACATAGTTCCATCTTGAATCGCAACACCGACATCCCACATTTTCTTTTCCAACTGCTGAATCGTTAAATGATGATCCTGACAATATTTTGTACAATCAATAAACAACATATATGTCCCTTCCGGTTTATAGGCTCCGATCAAGGCATGCATCGACAATACGTTCATATCATTATAATGTGGTAAAGAAGACTCTTTTTCGATTCTTTCGCGCCACCAACGGTTATATACGATGTGATACGATCCGACAAGTCCTGCCAAGTTGAATGTTTTACTAGGTGCATACATAGCCGCTTTGCGGTTTCTTGCATCTTCCGAAACACTTTGTGTTGGTGTATGTTTATGACCATTCAACATGATATCACTCCAAATTTCATCAGATACGACATAAACATCATATTTTTTAAACAACGCCATAGCTTTTTCGAGTTCCCATTTTTCCCAGACTCTTCCACAAGGGTTGTGTGGATTACAAAGAATGGCGGCGTGTATTTTTTGACTCTTTAACTTTTCTTCCATATCCTCATAATCCATACGATATATACCTTGTTCATCTTTCATCAAAGAAGAATGAACTAAATCGTAGCCATTATTACCTAAAGCCATTGTAAATCCGATATAAGTCGGAGAATGAACTAAGACTTTATCACCTTTGGAACATACACAATTTAACGCAGAGATAACGCCGCCTAAAACACCGTTCTCATAACCGATATGCTCTTTGGTTAATCCTTTGACTGCATTCCTTCTTTCATGCCACTGAATAATGGAATTAAAATATTCATCTGTTGGACTAAAGTATCCGAAAGCCGGATGTTCTATTCGTTCCTGAATAGCCTGCGGGATCGTCGGAACAGTAGGAAAATTCATATCGGCTACCCACATAGGAATAACATCGAATCCTTCTTTAGGACAATCTGGAGCAAAGCCCGGCATCGTCCCCACACCATCCACCGCTATGGCATCTTTACCATGGCGATCCATAATACTTTCAAAATCAAATTTCATTTACTAGTACCTCTCTTTTCTTTGGATTTTCTTCCTCTACATCTGCATTAATGGCTTCCTCAATGATTCTTTCTTTACTTTTTTCCAAGCCTTCTCGACTAACAGCGCCCTGTTTCAAGCGCAATACTGATAAAGCAAATAATACTACACATATTATGACACAGATTATCATATCTCTGCCGTTCAATCCTTTAAATAAGTTATATGTAACTACGCCGGCACAGAATGCACCTAATACACAGCATACTTTCCAAAACCAAACTGGCATACGTAAGGAACGATTTTCCCATTGCGCTTTAAATTTAGAAGGTAAATTGAAACATGCCAAGTTCATATAGATGTTCATAATCATCGCCGGAATCATGACCAAAGATACAACTGCATCCAGTGACATTCCGGTTACTATTGGGAAAACGGAGATTAAATAAAACATTAAATAAGTCATGTACGGATATCCCGATTTTGTCTGTTTTTTAAAGAATTCAGGCAACCATCCATCCTCTGCAATCTGAATCAAAGGATAGCGGAACATACCAAGTCCGCCAATATAACTGTATGCAATGGCTCCTATACCTCCGCCTAATACAAAGAACATGTAGATACCATGTGGGAATATTGCTTTGGCGGTAACAGATATATTTTGCCCTGCGATTTGATCATATGGTAAAACCCCACCGGCCACATAAGCCATCAAGCCGTAAATAACAGCTAAACACAAAGTAATGATCACGATCCCAAGAGGTATATTTCTTTTCGGATTTTTGGTAACGGCTGCCATAGAAACCGGTGCCATTGTTGTTCCTTGACAAGCCCACCCCATGATGGCCAAAGCCGATACAAATCCGCCTATACCACCTAAAAAGAATGGATTTCCGCTTGTATTTTCAAAGAAGGCAGATGGATCTACTTGTCCTATGCCAAATCCAATAAATAAAACTAAGGCCGCTATCAAGACTAATGTAACAATATTTTCTAAAATGGTAATAAAGCGAGATCCTTTGATCGAACTGGCAAAAAATATCGTAGTGATAACTAATGCAGCAATACTTCTGAATCCGTCCAGTGCCGGCCATACGATTGCCGCATAATCAACCATCGCGATGGCATAACCACTTAATGCAAAGGCATTTACAATAGTCAAAAATGCTCCAAAGCCAGACATTGTAGGACTGCAAAGCATAGCTTTCATGCTGTAGTCTCCACCTTCTATTACAAACATACTCGGCATAGCCAAATTATACCAATAGGCCAACAACATAAAGAAACAGCCAACAATAACAACCGGTAAAATAGCTCTGCCTGCATTGGCAATACCAAAACCTAACAGAATGAAAATTCCGGTTCCAATCGCACCACCTAACCCAAGACCGACAATATTCCAAAGACCGATCTTTTTTCCACCTTCTGCCTTCATACTTCTATTCCTTTATGGCAACAGCTTCAATTTCAACTCTTGCGTTCATAGGCAGGGCAGCTACCTGGAAAGCCGCACGTGCCGGACAGTCTTTTTCAAAGTATTGAGCATAAACTTCATTCATGGCGTTGAAATCTTGAATATCTTTCAATAAAACAGTCGTTTTGACAACATTCTCAAAGCCCATATTTGCTTCTTCTAAAATAGCTTTTAAGTTTTTAAGCGATTGATGTGTCTGTAAAGAAATATTATCTTCAACAAGTTTTTTGCTTACGGGATCAATAGGTAATTGCCCCGAAACATAAAGCATTTCTCCTTTTGCCTTAACAGCCTGTGAATAAGGACCAATGGCTTCGGGAGCACCAGATGTCGCAATAATGATCTTTTTCATACTTCCTCCTTTATAATTTTTTTATCATTATGTTAATTTCATTATCATCCATCTACCTAAAGAAGTTAATACATATTTTATCAATATGATAAATATATTATCTTTTGCTATGTAAATCTATCCGATTCCATGTATAATAGCTGTATGAAAGACTGGTGAATTCTCATGAAAGACCAACAAATATTTAAACAATATATCGATCTTCTACCATTCTTGGCAGCCGTTTTAGGAAATGAATGCGAAATCGTAATTCATGATTTAACAAATCCACAAGCTTCGATTATCGCAATAAAAAATCCTGTTTCCGGAAGAAAAAAAGGAGACGCGTTAACGCACTTTGCACAGGAAATCCTGGATCAAGGTCTTTACCATAATCAAGATTTTATTGCAAATTACAATGGGCAGAGCAAACATCACGATTTCCTGTCCTCTACTTTTTTTATAAAAAACGGAAAAACGATTATCGGTATGCTTTGTATCAATAAAAATTTAACCCCGGCAAAACATACAATGTTTGCCTTAGAAAACTTATTGAAGTCCTATAATTTAATACAGAACCAAGAGGAAAATATCACTGAACAATTCGACTCTTCGATTGTTGATATTGCTAAATCTCGCATTCAAGAAATCATTGCCCGTCAAAAAGTACCCGTTGCCTATATGAGCATAGAGGATAAACTGACTGTGCTTCAAAAATTAAAAGACGATGCGATTTTAGATACGAAGGGATCGATACAGGAAGTCGCAGCACAACTTCATGTCTCCATTCCAACTATCTATAGATACCTAAAAAGAATTAAATAATGAACATAAAAAAATGAGGAAGCTGTTAGAATTCCTCATTTTTCATTTTCACCTAAGTCATATAAATGCAAATGGATAATCCTGCATCATTCATTTAAAAAATCTACGATTTCAAAATCACAGTATCCTTTAGGACTTTCTTTGACTCGCACTAGTGCACGAAACATTGTACCATTTTTACTTTCTAAGGTTGCTTTTATACTTTCATTACGCAAGAGGGTTTTCGCTTCGTTTTCTCCCACATAGATATCATCCTGATTGTCTTTATATCGTTTCATATGTTCATACAATTTAAAGTTACAATCTTTTTTCATTTTATGAACATAATATAATCCGCCGTCTTTTCGATGTTTTACAACGATTTCATCATGGCAATAAGGACAATTTCCTACACTATGTAGCTCTGCATTAGGAAAGTCTTCTTCAAGTATTTGACTGATATCTACATTCGGATTTTTTGAAACTCGAACCGAGAGATTTAAAATCATCTTCTCATTGAAATTGCGCACAAAGCGTCCATTGCTGTCATCATTTTGGGATGTATAGGCATCGGATAAATATCTTTTATACAATGCTTCATCCACAACATATTGTTTCTTGTGAAGATCCAACAACCCGATTTGAACCAGTTCATCCATTGTATAATCTTCAAAATTAAATGTGAATGGAATACGACTTCTTAGACCAGAATTGCTCTGAAGAAAATCATTCATTTCTTTTGTATATCCTGCAAAAATAATCACAATATCTTTGCGATAGTCTTCCATAAACTTCAATATTGTATCAATGGCCTCCTGTCCAAAAGAATCATTATCCCCCTGATATAAAGTATAAGCTTCATCAATAAATAATATTCCACCTAAAGCAGACTGAAGGATGGCTTTGGTCTTTATGGCCGTTTGCCCTACATAACCGGCCACCAAATCCGATCGGCTTGTTTCTACAAAGCTATTAGTTTTTGTGATGCCCTTATGATATAAAATATTTCCTAAAAGCCTGGCCACGGTAGTCTTTCCTGTACCAGGATTTCCCAAAAACAAGGAGTGCAAAGTAATATCATCCGCTTTAAAGCCTTGTTCCATCCGTTGACGATTGTATTCTACCTGCGCAATGAACGCATCGACTTGTTTTTTTACCGTATGGATTCCGATTAGATCCTGTAGTTTCTGATAAGCTTCATTATCCGATTGACGATACTTTTGATCTTTATTTAAATAATTATCAATATCCAAAGCGGTAATTGTCGTTACATTATCGCTGGAATTGGAGATAAACATCTTAATCAAACCTTCATTGAAATTTCGTATCCATCGTCCATTGCTTCGCTCTAAGGCTCTTTCATAAGCTTGTTTGACTTTTTGTATATAATAGGATTCATCCTCTAACAGAAAATCACGTTGTGATAAGTCATTCAATCCAATTTGAACAATTTCTTCACTAGTATAATCATCAAATATAAACGTATTGGCAATTCTGGAGGCCAGGCCACTATTCATCTGTAAAAATTCTTCCATCTCTTTTGGATACCCGGCAAAAATAATCATGATATTATCGCGATGTTCTTCCATAAAAGTAAGAATAGTATCCACCGCTTCCTGTCCAAAGTTAACACTTGCGTCTTTTTTATTTAATGTATAGGCTTCATCAATAAACAAAACGCCCCCTAATGCGGATTGTAATATGTTTTGTGTCTGTATGGCGGTTTCCCCTACATGGTTGGAAATTAAATCACTTTCCTTTACCTCAACAAACTTATATTCATCACTATGAAATACACCGAGTTCATAAATAATTTGGCCGATCAGTCTTGCGACCATCGTTTTTCCAGTACCAGGATTTCCCATAAATACACTATGTAGGGATAATTCCTGTACTTTTTTTCCTTCTTTCTTTCGGCTTTCATTAAACCCGACCAGTTTACGTATATTTTCCACTTCATCCTTAATTCGAGTCAGTCCTACAAGGCTTTGTAGCTTCTTATAAGCGGATACAGAAGATACAACTTCCTTTTGATTTTCTGTTTTTGACTCTGTAACAAATTCGCAAACCCTTGAATTTTCATCACATCGATGTACATTTTCATACTGTTGAGGAAGATCTACTTCATCGATCACAAAAGAGGAATATGAACTCATTTTAAATAAGGTATATGCATGATCTGAAAAATGTATCCTCGATCCGTAAACGGTTGAATAATCCTCCGCAAATAGATAATAGTAGTCTTCGACAGCATCTTGAAATGTAAGATTTTGCGCATAGGCATAGGAACGATGCATATGAAGTTGTCCTTGAATAACAGTATCATTAAAATAGGCTTTCGAATCAAACAACCCTATCCATTTTATGGAATCATTGACAGAACGAAAAATAGAATTATTTTTCGCATACAAAGAGTTTTTTGATACAACTTCCTGATAATATGCCGAATTTTCACTCGTCAATTCTACATGATCAAGCATCACGGTGGGATAAGCTGTCCCTTCCTCGGTTACGATGGTCTTGCCGTTTAGGGTACTATTATAGATTTCCAAAGTAGAATCAACAGCATGTACACAATTATAATCATTTTCCATACTTGTATCCATCATGATTCCGTTCGAATTTAGGCTATGTATGCGTATATTTTCCAAGATAGAATTAGAGATTTCAAAGTTTGAATTCGGTATATAAAATTCAATATCTCCTTGTCCATTCGATTTAAATTTAGAATGTAACATCTCTAAATCGCTATTTTCAATATACAATAATGGATAGTTTGATGCAGGTACATCCGAGATTAGAATACAATGATCAAATCTCAATGTGGATTGTTTCACATTGATCGCATTGCTTTGGGTTCCCGAAACACGTTGTAAATGATTCAAAGTCAAGTTTTGTAATGTAACATTAGCCCCATCTGCAACAAAAATTTGACCAGTTAAAGTATTCGTAAGTCGTTGTTGTTCTTCTCCGGGGATGCTGGCAGGCGTTCCAATGATCGTTATATCTTGTCGAATCGTTACTTTACCAATATTTTCACAATAGTTTTCCTCTAAAACAAATACATCATCTAAAGATGCATTTTCTAGAGCTTTGATTAAAGACATTCCAAAAAAACCTTTTTTTATCTTATAGACTCCCATATTTCTCTCCAATCATTTAAATCGTTATATCACATTCATCAGAAATTAGGAATATTTCTGTTCATTTTTTGTATGTTTTTATTTTGACATAATTTCATCTATAAATCGACATCATTGATACTAACACATTCAAAAAAAGGATGTCATCCATCACATCCTTCAATCCTATTCCACTTCTGTAATCGTAATATCTTTATGATCCAGATATTGATTCATATATGCCCCCTTAATACTGGTTGTGCCTATTTTTATATCATAAAGTTTGGCCAGCATTTTCACAATTTCTTCCGTATTCATATAAGAGGTATTGATCATCATATCGTAATTGGAACTGGCGCCCCATTTCTGACCGGTATAAAACTCATAGAAACCGGCACGTCTTTCATCTTTATCATGAACAAACTTTCTTGCCTTTCGAGCCGGCACCTTATATTCGCTGATGCTCCAATTGATTCGTGTTTCCAAATCTGAATAGATAAACAGTTTTATCGTATTGGGATGATCTTTTAAGATATAATCGGCACAGCGCCCTACGATCACTGCACTTTCTCTCTGGGAAATCCCCTGAATCAATTCACAGGCTTTTTCATACACTTCAGAATTTATAGAAAGCTCTGTAATTGCTGAAATCTTATGTCTTCCGGCTACCGAAAATAAGCCTTGTTCATTTCGGTTTTCTTCACGGAAAAAGTCTGGATTGATTCCAAAATCATTGGCAATCAATTCCATGATTTCTTTATTATAATAGCCAATGTCTAAATACTCTGCCAATTGTCTTCCTATCTCTCTTCCATTCGATCCAAACTGTCGAGAAATAGTAATAATTACATGTTTATTCATATGATGCACCTTTGTTTATATTATACATGATTTATCTGGAAAGCTACCAGGAAAAACGGAAAGTAAAGGGATCCAAAGCACAAAGGCTCAAGATCCCTCTTTCTCTTTCAAAGAGTTTTGTAATGCTATAACTAGTTATTAACTTCTGAATATTTTCTACGTCCCGGATGCAGATTGTCAACATAATAGCGGATCGTTAATGTTCCTGCTACTTTCGTTTTAACTTTTGGTTCAACGATAAAACCGTCCCCTTCTAACATCGCATCTAACATAGCTTTACAGCAGGTAGTCGTGTTACCTTTTACACCTGGTTCACATTCATTCATGAATTCTTTGGCATTGACTTCAATGTACAACCACATCTTGTCATGTGCTTCTTGTTTCATTTCCTGTAAACGGGCTGCATACTGTTCCTGAGTCCATTTTTCCATGCTGATACTTCCTTTCCTTTCGTTTTCATTTTACTCCTAAACACCCTATAAGACAAGATTTGGGGACTGACCAATGTGGTCATAGGTCCTATTTTTATGCATTATCCTTTACTTTTCACCGTTTTATGATATCATAATGATATCAAATAGATATTTATGGAGGACAAGTTATGCATCAGGAAGTTGTTCAAAAAGAAATAAATCCCATCAACGGATTTATAACGTTGTTTATTGGTTTGGTCGGTATGATTGGAAGCATCTTCTTATTCGTATGGGGCTGCATTATGGCTGCTGAAGAAACCAATGTCGGACTCGGTGTGACCTTTATCATTGGCGGTGTGATTCTGTTTATCGTATTTTTGATCGTATTATGCGGTCTAAAAGTAGTAAAACCAAATGAAGCACTGGTCTTAACTTTGTTTGGTAACTATTATGGTACGATCTTAAAGCCTGGTTTCTTTTTCGTAAATCCATTTGTTTCCTACATCAACCCGGTTTATCAAAACCGCATCACTTCACAAACTAAAAAAGTAGGTATCAAGGAAAACTCGATCGAAGTTAGTGGTATGACTTTAGGGAAAAAGACAGTCTCCCTCAAAAGCATGACCTTGGATAACGGTGTTCAAAAAGTTAATGATGTACAGGGAAATCCGATCATCATCGGCGCTGTTGTGATTTGGAAAGTTGTCGATCCAACCAAAGCCGTCTTTAACGTAGAAGATTATGCCGAATTCTTATCCATTCAGGCGGACAGTACGATTCGTAATATCGCAAGACTGTATCCTTATGATGATCTGGATCAGGAAGAAAATGCAGACAATACAGAAAGAACGCTGCGCGGCAGCTCTGTGGCGATTGCCAATGATATGAAAGAAGAATTAGACCGTCGTGTGGCCTGTGCCGGATTGGATATCGAAGAAATTCGTATCACACATCTAGCTTATTCCGAAGAAATTGCAGCTGCCATGCTGCAAAGACAACAAGCCAATGCCATCATTGCTGCACGTCAGAAAATTGTAGATGGTGCCGTCGGCATGGTGAAAATGGCCATTGATAAATTAGGAGAAGAAGAAATCGTTCTTTTAGATGAGGAAAGAAAAGCACAAATGGTTTCCAATCTGTTAGTCGTTCTTTGTTCCAATAAAGATACACAGCCTATCGTCAACAGCGGATCGATCTACTAATGGATTTAGATCAAAAAGAAAAAAAGCTTCAGGAACGACAACAAAGATTAGCGCAATTGGAACAGGAAATTCTCGAAAAAGAGAAAGCATTAAAACTCAAAGAAAAGCAGAAAAAACAACTCATCCTGCGACTTCCAGCTTCCTTATGGCAAGATATTGCGATTTGGGCGGAAGAAGATCTAAGAAGCATCAATTCACAAATTGAATACATTTTGAAACAAGCTGTGAATCAACACAAGAAATAGAAAAGCTATATTTAAAACCAGAAGGCGAATCTTCTGGTTTTTTCATAGATACAATTAAGGAATCAGTGTTAGCTGCACTTTCTGTTTTTCTTCATCGATCTTATATACCCAAACCGTGATCACATCACCAACGGAAAGAAGTTCACTAGGATGATGGATCCTCTTCTTTGACATCCGTGAAATATGGATCAGTCCATCTTCATGTAAGCCGATATCGACAAAAGCACCAAAATCCACAACATTTCGAACAGTTCCTTCCAGTTGATCATGCACATGCAAATCTTCCATGGTAAGAATATCTTTACGTAATAAAGGCGCATCGTTTTGATCACGATAATCGCGTAAAGGTGTGCTGATCGCATCTAAAATGTCTTTTAAGGTATAAGTATCACACAAAACCTGATCTTGTATCTTTTGAAGGGATGTTTGTTCCAATGCTTTTTTGGCCTTGTCTGTGCCCATATCCTCTGGGTGCAAATCTAAAATTTGCAGCACCTGACGAGCTATCTCATAAGACTCCGGATGAATGCCCGTGCGATCCAGTGGTTCGATACCATCTTCAATGCGAAGAAAGCCGGCTGCCTGTTCAAACGATTTTGCACCGATCTTGGAAATCTTTTTAATTTCTTCTCTGGATGTGATTTTGCCATGCTCCTGACGGTAAGAAACAATACTGTTAGCCATGGATGTTGTGAGTCCTGATACATTTGTCAATAATACCGGACTGGCAGTATTGATATTGACTCCGACAAGATTAACAGCCTTCTCCACGACAAAGGAAAGGCGTTCCCCTAGTCTTTTCTTAGGAAGATCGTGCTGGTATTGACCAACCCCAATCGATTGTGGATCGATTTTGATCAATTCTGATAAAGGATCCAACAATCTTCTCGCAATCGATATGGCACTTCGTTGTTCGACTTTTAAATCCGGAAATTCTTCAATGGCCAGCTTACTGGCACTATATACACTGGCACCCGCTTCCGAGACGATCGTATAAGCTACCGAAAGATCATATTCTTTGATTACTTCTGCCACAAAGGCTTCACTCTCACGACTGGCTGTACCATTGCCAATCGCAATCAGATCAACATGATAGTCCTTACACAGCTGTACCAATTTTTTCTTTGCCTCCGGTATGCGGGCATTCGGTTGATGAGGATAGATCACATCGACACATAACTTCTTTCCCGATGCATCAATCACCGCTAATTTACATCCCGTTCGAAAAGCCGGGTCAAATCCCAGGATGATCTTATCCTTCATAGGTGGCTGTAATAAGAGTTTTTCCAGGTTCATAGAAAAGACATCCATGCTGCTTTCCTGTGCTTTTTGTGTCAGTTCCGAGCGTACCAGGCGTTCAACCGAAGGATATACTAAACGCTTCAATCCATCTAACACAGCTTCCTGTACATAAACGGCAGCCGGTGAAGACGGATACCGGATTACTCTTTTGCACACCCAGTTTTCTATATATTCTTCATTAAATACAATCGAAACGGAAATAACCTTTTGATCTTCGGCTCTATCGATAGCCATGATTCGATGTGCCGCCAAGGTCGATACTTTTTCTGAATAATCATAATACATGCGATACACTTTTGTTTCATCGTTATGATTCTTCCTGGCACTCGTTTGAATTCTTCCATATTGTACCATGGAGTCATAAATCTTATTTCGTATCTTTTGATCTTCACTGATCTTTTCCGCAATGATATCTTTTGCCTGTTGTATGGCATCCTTTACATCGACCACTTTTTCATTTAAGAATTGACTTGCGCCAGCTTCATCAAAAGAACGAGGAAAGCGTAAAAGCAGATCAGCCAGTAGCTGCATTCCATTTTCTATGGCAATACCGGCTCTTGTTTTCTTTTTCTGTTTATAAGGGCGATACAATTCCTCGACTTCTGCCAGTTTGGTACAGGAAAGAACGCTGCTTTTGATCGTATCATCCAACTTACCTAAGGTTTCAATACGTTCCAAAACCTCTTCCTTTCGTTTTTGAAGATGCACTTGATATTCATACTGTTCCTGAATCACACGAATTTGTTCTTCATCCAGTCCTTTTGTTCTTTCTTTTCGATAACGGGCAATAAAAGGAACGGTACTGCCTTCTTCCAATAATTCCAATGTATTATAGATTTGTTCCGGTTGCAGGTGATGTTCCTTAGCGATTTGTTCAATAATTGTTTGTTCCATATTTTCTCCTTGTCGAGTTCTTATTATAACAGGTATTTTTGATCTTCTCAAAAGAGTTCTATGTGAACTTTTCGGCTTTATAAAAGCCCGGCATCTGAAAACAGTACCGGGCAAAAAACATCACGATTTAATCCTTCTTTTATCAGAAAAAATACACAGAAGACTGCCACAAACAATCCTAATAAGATCCATAGATAGGCTGCATCCCAAAATTCTAAAAGCATGTCAGATTTTTCCAGAAGCAAGAAAATTAACTCGTTTTCTTACTTTCCTGAAGTAAAGCTTCCAATAATTGATTTGTTTTACGAATCTCATCACGGATCGATGATAACCACAGCCAAAGAATGAATAAAATTAAAATTGCCAAAATCACAACCGCCACAAACAACATAAGTATCACCTCTTTATGAAATTCCTAAATAATCGTATCTGTATGATAAATATCAAGTAAAAACAAGCCTATCCTCTACAATAATTATATACGATAGTTTTACCAATATAAATTAAAAAAGAGATTCTAATAAGCTAGAATCTCTACTCCTTTTTCCGTTACATAAATGGTATGTTCCCATTGTGCCGAAAGCTTTCCATCACTGGTGTAAGCCGTCCATCCGTTTTGTTTATCGATATATAATGTACTGACACCTTGATTGATCATCGGTTCGATCGTAAAGACCATGCCCGGCGCTATGACCATGCCTGTATTCTTGATTCCTACATGATGCACATAAGGATCCTCATGGAAGGCATTTCCTACACCGTGACCGCAGAAATCAGTGACCACACTGTATCCGTTTTTATGAGCATGTTCTTGAATGGCAGCACCGATATCACCGAAATAACCCCATGGCCGTACCGCTTCAATACCGATTTGTAAACACTCTTTTGTCACATCAACCAATCGTTTAGCCTCATCACTAACCTTCCCAATACAAAACATACGACTGGCATCGGCATAATGACGATGTACGATCGTTGTGCAATCCACATTGACGATATCGCCTTCTTTTAAAATTACATTTTTATCCGGAATACCATGGCAGATTTCGTTGTTTACGGATGTACAACAGCTTTTCGGAAATCCCATATAATCCAAGCAGGCCGGAATGGCCCCATGACTCACCGTATAATCATAGACTAACTGATCAATTTCTTCTGTGGACATACCGGCATGGATCTTTTCACCAACCATATCCAAGATTTCATTATTGATCTTAGCCGCTTTTTTGATCCACTTGATATCTTCCTCATTTTTGATCAAGTCATGACCAGGTACAATTTTCCCCTGTAATTTTAAAACATTGATATTGTCATCCCATTCCTGATGGCAATGTTTATACTTTTTGCCGGACCCACACCAGCAAGGCATATTTTTACTAATCACACTATCACTTCCTATTTGTTTTACTGAATCATTATACACTTTTTCAACGATCATTCAAAAGTAATACCTCATTTCTCTAAAATTGCGTACAATATACATAACAATGCTTATGCATTCATATAGAAAGTGTAATTCTATGAAGAAAAGAAATCTGTGTATCTTTCTATTATTGTTTTGTTTCATTTTGCCAACCCCCGTATATGCACGTGCCGGAGGTGGCGGTGGCGGAAGCAGCGATGGAGGCGGAAGCGGTTCTTCCGGTCATTCATCGACTTCACAAAGATCGTCCGGCCCCTATTCCCCTTTGGCTAGTGTCATTCAAACCGGAGTATTTTGCCTGGTTGCCGGAGCAGGCGGTATCATCTTTTCGATAAATCTCTATAAGAAAAAGAGAAAATCGCAAAACTTATTAAATAAGATCGATGATCTGGATCAATCCTGGAATCAAGATCAACTAGATCAACGCATAGAGGAGACTTATTATTCCGTACAAAAAGCCTGGAGCAAAAAAGATCTTTCTACGCTTCAGAAATATTTAAGTCCTCCACTATATGATCGATGGCTGATCAAATTAAGTTTCATGGATCTTCGACATGAAGAAAACGTTTTGAAAAACATTCAATTACTTGATCACAAAATCGTCAGTGTGCACGACTTTCAAGAAAATGAAAAAGATAGTTTTTGGGTTTATATTAAAGGAAAGATGATTGATTATACAGTGGATATGGAGACAAGAGAGATAAAAGAAGGTTCCACCAAACCCAGTGAATTTATTGAATATTGGCGTTTTTTGCGAAACAAAGACACATTTGTATTAGATTCAATTGCACAAAAAGAAGATAAAAGTTTAGATGTGTTCACTGATTTTAGTGAAAATAATCCCTCAGAATAATGGAAAAAGTTGAATTTTGAATTCATAGTTTGCATATAGGAAATATGTTAAAATAAATCTGGACAGATCAACACAGGTAGTCCTGGTCGTTAGACCGGGGAGCGTTAAACCTCGTTAACATAGATGGCCTGTTTTAACGGCCTATAAGGAGGTGAGCGCTATGACATCATTTGAAACATTGTATATAATGTTAATGATGCTTCATATAGTCGTGATACTTCTGATTGAAATGATTCGAAGTAAATGACATATAAAAAGACTACCTGGGCCTCGGAAACTTAGGTAGTCTTCCTATATACTATCAAATCCAGGACTTCTTGTTGACCTGTCTTTTTACATGTTTATTATAACACATGCTCCAATACATACAAGTAAAATATGTTTTAGAATCCAATTTCTATCGTTAACATTCTGTCTTTTCCGGACATATCTTTGTGAACACAAATTTTAGCCTGCGGAAAATACTCTTTAGCTAAAGCACTTAAAGCTTCTCTTTGATCATATCCCATTTCGAAGGCTAAAAAAGCTTTCTCCTTTAGTACAAAATGGGCCTTCTCAAAAACATCCCGGTAAAACTTTAAACCATCTTCGCCTCCAAACAAGGCTACATGTGGTTCATAATCGACAACACTATGTTCCATTTTTTCATCCGAAGGAATATAGGGTGGATTGCACACACAAATATCACAATGCAGATTTCTTTCAATAAAAGGATCTAACATATTCCCAATAATAAAATTCACATGCGCACCTAATTTTTCATTGTTCTTTAAGGCAACCTGCACCGCCTTTTCTGAAATATCACTGGCAATCACATCAAGTTTAGGTTCTTCCAGATTTAATGTGATTCCTATCGCTCCGGAACCTGTGGCCACATCAAACACATTGACATGTTCTCTGTTTCCAAAATGTTCATCATATAAACTCAGCACTAAACCAACCAATTCTTCTGTTTCCGGACGAGGAATCAAAACATCTTCATTTACGATAAAATCGTAACCATAAAAGGATTCATAGCCTAGTACATAGCTTAATGGTTTCCCTTTTTCCATGTCATGGATGCCTTCCAGATAATCAACACGAATTTCATCGTCGATTTCTTCATCCATGTCCATATAGAGGTTGATACCCTTTTGTCGGCATAGCTCTACCATAAAAAGTTGTGCTGCCTGTTCGCCCTGCCCGGCTTTATACAATCGCTCTTTTCCTTCATGGATATAATCGCGATAACGCATTAGCTCTTTTCTCCTGCCAGCTTAGCCTGTTGATCGGCCAACTGTAAAGCATTCATCAAATCATCCAAACGACCATCCATGATACGATCCAGCTGGTTGACAGTATAACCGATACGATGATCAGTCACACGATTTTGCGGATAGTTATAGGTACGAATTTTTTCGGCACGATCTCCGGTACCAATCTTGGTACGACGTTCCGCATCGTTTTTCTCATCCAATTCTCTCTGGTGTTCTTCATAAACACGGGCACGGATCGTCATCAGAGCCGTGGCACGGTTTTCATGTTGCGAACGTCCATCCTGACATTTTACGATAATTCCTGTCGGCTTATGAATGATACGTACAGCACTGTCTGTCTTATTGATATGCTGTCCTCCGGCACCGGAAGCACGCATCGTTTCGATTTCCAGATCATTCATATCAATGTCAAAATCTTCCTCTTCGATTTCCGGCATACACAATACTGTAGCTGTTGAGGTATGGATACGCCCCTGTGCTTCTGTCTTTGGTACACGTTGTACACGATGGGATCCGGATTCGAATTTTAGCGTTCCGTAAGCACCATCGCCATTAACCTTAAAAGAAATCAATGAATATCCTCCGGCTTCACTGTCTTCTGCTTCAATAACTTCGATCTTCCAACCTTTGGATTCACAATATTTTGAATACATGCGGAATAAATCACCCGCAAAGATATTTCCTTCATCGCCTCCGGCAGCTCCTCGTATTTCAAGGATACAGTTATGTGAATCATTGGGATCTTTTGGTACCAGCAACAATTCCAATTTATCCAAATATTCCTGCATCAAAGGCTCCAGTCTTTCGATCTCGGCCTGTCCCAATTCTCTTAACTCTTTATCTTCTTCCTTAGACAGTTCTTGGGCATCTGCATATTCGCTCTTTGCCTGTTTATATTCCTGATATGTTTCTACAATGGGTGTCAGTTCGTTTTGTTCACGGCCCAGCTTGGCCATAGTCTTTCGATCGGATACGACATCCGATTTCATCATTTCTTCATTGATCTCATTATATCGCTTGACGATCGAATCTAATCTTTCTTCCATTTTTGCCATATTTCCAACATCCTTTCAACCCATTCAGTGTAACATAGAACCCCATGAAATGACAGTTTAATATGCTTATGATACACTGTTACTATGGCACGAAAAAGAAGAACCTATACAAACAAAAGACGAAGAAAAAGAAAAGTACACAAGCTGCGGTTATTCCTTATGGGAATTGTACTTATAATAGCTCTTGGATTTCTGGCATTAAAGCTTACTGAAAATGGTGTTTTTACTGTTATTTCCGTCAATGAAAATGGAACTTTGGAGGAAGGTGTGTACAAACACTTTTGGTTTGCCCAGCTTAAAATGAACAGTCTGGATGCACAGGATGCCTATATCCAAAGAGAAGATGGAAAAGTTGTTGCGTTATCAAAGGGAATTGTCAATTTAAATACGAAAAGTGTTAATGAAAATACCTTATATACGATAGATGGCACCGATAAACAAGGCTATACCAATGGCAGCTATGGTACGGATGCCTTGTATCTGGATACTTCTATGGATGGAACACAAGTGTTAATGCAGATCAGCGGCGTAAAGGGATGGGTGTCGGTAGAAGACATACAGCTTTACTTATTGGATGATTCGCTTTACCTATCGCACTATACGGTGCAAAATGATTCTTTGATTCATACAATATCCACCAATCTTCTTCAGGGTGTTGTAAATCCATTGTCGATTGGCCCGGCACCGGATTTTATGAAAGAAGATACTACTTATTATTCGTATGATGGAAACTACTTCTATACCGATCTTTCAGCCATGCGGGAAGATATTCTGGACCAGGACCATGATAATGCCGTAAACGAAGATGCTTACTTTAATTTCTATCAATATATACCGCATCGTTCAAATACACAACTGACAAACGCCAACTATAACGCTTATTTAGAAGAAATGGGTATCACGCAAACAGCCACCTCCTATCCTTGTGCCGATAATGAAAGCGTTCTTTATGATTTAGGATCGACTTTTATCGATGTACAAAATCAGACTGGTGTCAATGCTTCCATGATGTTTGCGGTAGCCTTAAATGAAAGTGGTTATGGTCAAAGTGAATATGCCTTGACCAACTATAATCTGTTTGGTCATGCGGCTTATGATGAAAATCCGGACAGTGCCACAACCTACAAATCTTTAGAAGACTGTATCTATCAACATGCCTATGGATTTATTCAGAATGGATATGCCAATCCTGATGACAGTCGTTATCATGGCTCCTGGTTTGGCAATAAGGCAAGCGGCATCAATGTGCAATATGCCAGTGATCCATACTGGGGTGAAAAAGCAGCTCATTTTTATTATCAGTTAGATACAAGAAGCCATCAAAAGGATCAAAAAAGCATAACCATCCAAACGCAATTTGTGCAAAACGATATTCCTGTGTATGCCGATAAAAAAGAAAGTTCCATCTTGTACACTATCCCGGCAAAGGAAATTGCCAGCTTTGTCATTGAAAAACAAGAGGATGACTGGTACACCATTGCCAGTGAAGCACCGGTATCCGATCAGAAAATCGATGTCAGCGCATCGTATCGCAGCAGTGTCGGTTATATCAAAATCAAAGATTTACACTAAAAAACCAAGGCGACCCTTGGTTTTTCTTATGCGTAATAAAATTGAATCTGTTTCTCTTTGATATGAATCGATGGATAATCCGGTGCATACACACCAACCACAAAAGCATCCAATGGCTTTCCCATCAATTTGGATAAAGCATACAAATTATCCAATGTCGGCAAGTTGGTTCCATCCAACCATCGATATACGGTCTGTACACAGCTTAAAGATAAATAATTTTGAATATCTTTACAGGTATATCCTGTTTCTTCCATGATACGTCGGATCTGTTTCCCCGTTTCCTTTTTATCGATACTTATAAGCATCTCCATCACCTCTGGTTTCAAACTAGCATATATTTAGTCATTATTTATGGCACAAACTAATAATAACAAACTTCCATCGTATCTAAGCATAAACAAGCTAACTTGCTTCTTTCGTCCTGCATGGCACAACCACAATCGATATCGATATAATGCGCCTTTTTTAAATCGCCGGTATCTGAATACACCTGCAGGTCTGGATGATAGTTTAACACAATGGTATGACCGGCGATGATCGTCTTATTGCGAAAAAAAGGCCCATTCGGGTCCATGCGATCCCATACAAAATGTAAAGGATCTATGATGTCCTCTCGATATAAGATATTCTTTCGTTTGGCCTTTCCAGGTGCCGTATGACACAAATAAAATGTACGCTCATTTACTTTGAAATTCGTATAAGCAAAAGGAAGCTTTTGTAGAGAGTGTAGGATGAAGCTTTGTTCCTGTGCATCGGCCTTATTGTAAGCCGCCATAGTCGGTGCTCCACCATTTAGAATCCAGTTTAATACATGGATATCATTAGGAATCTTGCCATGATACTCCTCTAACAGCTCTAACATCATATATTCATGATTGCCCATCAAAAGATGCACATTCTCTCTTTGAAGCACATCTTTTAAGATAGAATATCCATCAGGCCCTCGATCGATCACATCGCCTAAGATGATCAAAGTATCTTGATCTAAATCTATATTTTCCAATAAAGCATCGTATTTTTCACGCAAGCCGTGAATATCACTGCATACATAAATAGCCATTCTATATCCCCCTTTTGATCCTTGTCCCCTCAAGAATCATATAGCTCTATCATTATACCAAAAAAGACGAGTTCCCCCGTCTTTTAGTCCATTTTATTGAATTTTTTTCGGCGGCACATATCCGGTAATTTAAACAACGGAAACAAGAAAATCAAAATCGGATAGATTTCCAATCGTCCTACCAGCATGGCGAAACTTAATACTAATTTGGAAAAATCCGAATACATGGCAAAATTTCCCATCGGCCCTGCCAAACCGAAGGCCGGCCCAACATTACCGATACAGGTAAAGACCGAGCTGACTGTTGTCTCAAAATCCAGATTATCTAAAGAAACTAAGAAGATACAGGAAAACAAGATCAACATAAAGCAGCCAAAATAAGCCATGATCTGCGATACTACACTATCATCGACGACTTTGCCATCCATCGTGATCGCTTCCACCTTTTGCGGATGCACCAGTCGTTGAATATCCAAACGAATTTTTTTTAAGATGATCACAAAACGAGAGACTTTAATACCACCGGCCGTCGATCCGGCGCAGGCCCCCAATACCATCAGCAGCAACAAGATTCCCTTTGAGAACATAGGCCAGAGGTTGAAATCGGTCGTCGCATAACCAGTTGTCGAAATAATCGTAGCCACCTGAAAAGAAGCATAGCGTAAGCCTTCCAGAATGCCTCCATACATATGTGATATATTCAAGGTAATCAAAATGATACAGCTGAAAACTATAAATACATACATGCGTAATTCTTCATTTTTAAAAATCTGTTTGAAGTTTTTTAAAAACAGAAAATAGTACAAGTTAAAGTTTATGCCAAACAACAACATAAAAACCGTAATGACGACTTCAAAATAAACGCTGTTGTAAAGACCTAACCCTAAAGAAGAAATACTGAAGCCGCCGGTACCGGCTGTTCCAAATGTATAACAAAGGGTATCGAATAAAGGCATACCTCCTGCCAACAAAAACACGATACACAACAAGGTCAACCCCATATACATCACATATAAGATCATAGCGCTTTGTTGGATACGTGGCACCAGCTTACCAATTACAGGGCCGGGCGCTTCGGCACGCATGATGTGCATTGATCGATCATTCGATTTCGGGAAAAACGCTAAGATAAATACCAGAATTCCCATACCGCCGATCCAGTGCGTAAAGCTCCGCCAGAAAAGAATTCCTTTTGATAATTCTTCAACCGAAGGTACGATAGAAGAACCGGTTGTAGTAAACCCCGAAACTGCCTCAAAGAAGCAATCTACAAAGCTGGGAATCTCCTGTGATATAAAATAAGGAAGACAACCAAACAAACTGGCGGTAATCCAACAAAGACCTACGGCAATCATACCATCTCTTGCGAAATAATCTTTACGATCCAGATGAATCCGTGATAGGGCAAACCCAACCAAAAGACAACTCGCAATCGTGATCAAAAAGTCATAAACAACTTTTTCCTTATACAACAACGAACAAATCAGTGGCAATACCATCAACAATCCAAGACAGATCAATACATATCCGTTCATATTGGCAATCAAGCGCCAATTGACTTTCTTCATTTTTCGTTTAAGCCAATACATCGTTGATATCCCTCAATCCGGCAATCTTACTGATCAAGATCAATGTATCGCCAATTTCTACATACGAATCGCCCTGTGCAATTTGTGGTTTTCCTCTTCGTGTGATGTAAGCCACCAGCATTTCTTTCTTAAAGGTCAGATCTTTTAAAGGTACCCCGATAAACTTACAGTTCTTTCGCACTCTAAATTCCAGCACTTCTACTTGATCATCTACGATCTTGATCAAAGACTCGATATTGGAACCTACACTATTCTGCATAGCGCGGACATACTGACAAATTTGGTTGGCCGTAATATTTTTAGGTGTAATCGCATTTTCCAAACCAAGTTTCTCTAATAAAAAGCCCAGCGATACACGATTCACTTTCGGCAGTACGTTTTGCACACCTAAGCTGGAAGCAAACATGGAAATAATGACATTTTCTTCATCGTTATCCGTTAAAGCGATAAAACCATCCATGTCCTCCAGATTTTCTGACCGTAAAAGCTCGTGATCCGTTCCATCGCCGTGAATAACTGTAATCGATGGAAATTTCTCGACCAGCTGCAGGCAGACATCTTTATTCATTTCCACAACTTTGACTTCAATGCCAAGATGCAGTAAAAGACGTATCAGATAGAAACTGATTCGTCCCCCACCGACGATCATGACTTCTTCAACCTTTTTATCTTTTAACAGCTTGATTTCTTTAAAGAATTGTTCCAGCTCACGCATAGAACCCGTCAATGAAACTTTATCATTTTCCTGAATGATCGTCTGTCCATCCGGTATGATGATCTGTGAACCTCTTTGTACGACACAGAACAAAACATTTGATTTATATCGAGAACTGATTTCCATCAGGTTTTTTCCAATCAACGGACTTCCTTCACGAATCTTGATTTCCGTCAGCTCTACTCGTCCTTTGGCAAAAGAGGTTGCCTTGATCGTACTGGAAAAGCGTAAAGAGCGAACAATCTCCAGGGCGGCTGCCATTTCCGGATTGATCTGCATCGACAAGCCCAGATCTTCTTTCATCATATTCAAACCTGCGACATACTCCGGATTTCGAATTCGTGCAATCGTATTTTTCGTTCCCAGCTTCTTTGCCAGCATACAACAGATGATGTTGATTTCATCCTGGCTGGTTACGGCAATCAACAACTCGCACTCTTTGACGCCGGCTTCCACCAAAACATCCACACTGGCACCGTTTCCCAAGACACCGATAATATCTAACCGATTAACTGTATCTTCTAATACCTTCTGTTTATTTTCGATGATCGTTACATCGTGTCCTTCCTGGTTCAACTGACAAGCTAGCGCAAAGCCAACTTTTCCGTCACCTACAATTGCAATTTTCATATCTATCTCCTTGCGAATCAAACAGTATATCCATTGTAGTCGCGTTCATAAAAGGAATCAAGATAAGAGTGTATAAAATTAAGATTTTATAAAGAAATTGTTCATAATTCATAAACACGTGAATGTTATTCTTTAAATATCGGATTTATTTAATGCGTTTCTTTATGCTTTCTTAATGATTTTAATATAGCGCGTAGTGACTTATTACTATCAATTATTTTTTTGTGATTTTAATATCTCTATAAGTCCCTTTTTAATTTTCAAATTTTCTAAACCTTTGAGAACTTGTACCTTCCATGATTCCGGCAAAGTGTTTAAGTAACCCTCTGGCATTTTTTTTAGAGTATTTGTTTCTTCTCCATAATATAAAGCGGCAGACGCAACCAAAAGTAAAGAATCTGACTTCTTATTATATTTTTCTAGTATATGTAAAGGAGCCATGATTCTTTCATTACTTTTTAATTTTCTATCTACATCTCGAACATTTCGCTCAATGGTATCTTCAATGTCCTTATTCTCAAATTTATAAACTGCTTTTTGAGAAAACTCTTCTTGTTCTTTATAACTAACTCCATAATGACTAGAAATACATGCATCTAAATCCTTTCTTAAATTTAAAACCAATTTCTGAATTTCCGAGTCATTGGAAGCTTCCGCATAATTTTGATAGCCTTTATAATAACCTAAATAAGCAATACAAGCCGAGATGCAATTATATGTATAAATTTTTCTTTGCATTAAGACTTCTATATTCTTAGTTGCTTGTATCCCTTTAAACGGTAGTTGATGCCCTAGAGAATCTACGTCATAAGGTAAATAGTCAAGATTTTCACTGACTATATCCAATGATCCTTTAGCTTCCAAAGTTGTACAAAAAACAATCGCTTCTGAAATCAAAAATGATGTCCCTAAATTCATATCTGAAAATATTCTAGATACATTTATACCATTCTCTGCAGTAATAATGTCTATATGATTTCTTTCAAAAGGTTTTGCTTTTTCTAATGCATCTTTTACTCTAGATAAATTGCCTTGTCCTACACTAATAAAAATAAGTTCTGCTTTTTTTAGTTCTTGCTGACCTTCATTCGAATCAATTGTATATGCTGTGTAATTGTCTATAATTAAGCTCTCACGTCTTTGAGATCCAAAACTAATTTTATATTGCTTCTCTCTATTCAATCTATTTACCAGTTCATGATTAATGTCTAAAAACACAACGTCTACATGATTTAAATAGAGGAGTCGATTGATAAATCCTCTACCCGTTTGGCCAGCGCCGATAATGACGATTCTATTCATGATTTTTTGTCAATCCCTCCTTTTGAATCTTCTCTACTGCTTTTAACACGCAGTTATATAAGGGTTCTTCTGAATCTAACTGACATACATGCTCTAGAACATACGGGATGCCTTTTTCCTTTCGCATCTTCTTTAATTTTTGCGCAGATTCATCCGTTATTTCATCGAAATATAAGGCCTTTGCGATAGTCTCAATAATCGTTTTTGGGTATATACCATGCCGAATCCCCATCCTACAAGGTCCAATTAAACGATCATCAGGTCCCAGTTTACGAATTGGGTCCTTAGCATGCCGAATCACTTTATCTACAATTGTCCAATCCATATATTTGGCTCTTGCCTTTATTGAGAAGTCTTTTTGCTGTTGTGGATCAACATGAAGTTCAGCTTCTAAAATTGCATTAATTTCATCATATGTCGTATCTAATATTTTACTAATTTCTGGACTGTTAGCAGCTTGAGCAATCATTTCATACCCCAACAAATAACCTGTATAGGCAATAACAGCATTACTCGTATTATTGGTATACATTTTCTGCAATAAAAAATTCCCAAAATTATCCATTAATTCAACTGACTGAATATTAGGAAAGTCCCCCTTGGTTCTAGATTTATCAATTGGTAAATACCAGTAATTCTGAACCCATACATCTTCTGGATGCTCTTTGGCTAATTTTTCATCAGGTTGTGTAGCAGTCCTCATCATCACAGCTTCTGTAACACCGATATATGTTTCAAACAGATCTGTATTCTCCTTCGTCAAGTGTTCCAAAATTGATTGTTTTAATACCTTTCCCGCATCTTTCCAGTTTTCACAAGCTACAATGTTCAAGTTACGTTTAGGTACACCAAATACATTTAATATTTCAGCTAAATTCTTTCCTACAGAAGGCAAATTATTCCCACCAACCGATACAAAAGCAACATCAGCTTCTTTAAAAGCTTTGTATATATCTTTATTTTGATCAAAAGTAAAAGCTTGAAATCCTGTTACTTCTGAATCTAATTTTGAATTTCCTAAGACATGAACATGATATTTTTTGAGTGCATTTAGTAGGTCGACCATAGGTTTATAAACATCAACAAAGCATATTTCAAAATTGCTTAAATACAACAATTGTCCTATAAATCCTTTAGCAATTTTACCTGCCCCAAATATAATGGCTTTTTTCATTTTTTATATTCCTCCAAATGTCGTTTCATCCAATCTAAATCTACTTCCTTGATATACGCTTTTCCGACTGTATCTACTTGAACTAAAGAAATTTTTTCTCCATCAAATTTTTTATCTTTTGTAATATAAGGTATCAATTCTTCTACCGTAAACTCAACATCTGTCGGCATATCCATTTTCTTTAATATTTCTTTAACTTGCTTGCGTAACTTCTCATTTTCCAAAACTATCAACATACCTAATCCGACACATTCTCCGTGATAATACTTTCCCATATATAAGCTTTCTATAGCATGCCCTATTGTATGTCCGAAGTTTAAGATTTTGCGCACTCCTTCTTCTTTCTCATCTTCTTCCACTACATCTCGTTTTACGTATAGTGATCTTTCAATGACTTCTTCTAAATCTGCAGGAGGTATCTCTTCTGCAAAATCCACCTTATTATTAACAAATAAATCAAAAAGCCTCGGATCACGGATCAAGCCCGCTTTAAGTGCTTCAACAATTCCACTATAATATTGTCTTCGGGTTAACGTTGATAATGTGTTTAAATCAATAAATACTTTCGAGGGTTGATAAAATGTTCCAACCATATTTTTAGCACCAGCGAAATTAACTGCTGTTTTTCCACCAATACTTGAGTCTATTTGTGACAGAGTTGTCGTAGGTAAGGAAATCACATCGATTCCTCCTAGATAGATACTTGCGATAAAGCCTCCTAAATCACCAACAACGCCACCACCTACAGCAAGCACTAGATCTTCTTTCCCAAAACTTTTTTGGACCATAAATGCACACAATTCCTCTACCATGTTTAGAGACTTGGACTTCTCACCATGAGGAATAATTTTAACAAAAGGTATACCACATTGTTTCCTAACAGTTTCCACATATTCATAAGGTATTCCATCATCGCAAAGAACCAATACTTTTCTATCCAGATTGGCATGTTGAATCAACCTATTGCGAACATCTCGTTCTATTAAAATTTCACTTTTCCCATGTGCTACTTTAAGACTAATACTCATGTAAATCCTCCTAAAAAAGCCAGCATATGCTGGCTTGACTTTTAATTATTTAAAGCTATCTCTGTAAATACTTTTGCCCTACGGGTAAGTTCTTCATAATCTCCAGCCTCGATCACTTTTTTATCTAAAAGTCTTCCGGAAATTCCTGCCGAGCAATATCCCGCTTTTAAGAAATCTGCAAAGTTTTCTTCATTAACTCCAGCAGCCGCTAAAAACTTAACATTATTGATAGGCCCTTTAATATCTTTTAAATATCGTAATCCTAACCAACCAGCCGGGAAAATTTTTACGATATCAGCGCCAGCATTGTGGGCAGCTATAATTTCAGAAGGAGTCAAAGCTCCTGGTATAGAGACTAATCCTGCTTCCTTAGTAGCCTTTATGACCTCAATATCTACATTAGGTGATAAACAAAATTCTCCACCTGCTTCCTTAGTAGCTGTTACATGATCTTTACAAGTAACAGTACCCGAACCAACTTTCATATCCGGAAAGTTTTCTTTGATCATCTTAATAGCACTTGATGTTTTTTCGATTGCATCTGGATCTGCTTGATCAAATGTAACTTCAGCCATCTTGATTCCACCTTTATTTAGGGCTGAAATTAATTTATATAAGTCTTCACCATAAAGACCACGGCAAATAACCAGCACCTTGTTATCTTCAATAAATTTAACAACTTCTTCGTTCATTTTATCCTCCATTATAAGTATTTTGCGACATCTTCTTCAGACTCAGTAACAATAACTCTAAAGAAGACTTTAACTCCTTGGTCAATCAAACGTCTCAAATCATTCTTTTCATCTTCACTAGCTGACACATTTTTAAACAAGGATTTTCTTCCGGCTTTTGCACCCATACCTCCAACATTGACAAACGTAATGTTGACTCCTGCCTCTACTAAAGACACCAATACACTTGGAATTTTAACTAAAATCAGAATTTTTTCATTATTTGGCTCACCAGTTAAATATGTGATTGCATCTTTAACACTAAATACTTTCAAACTGATTTTTTTAGGCACAGAAGACTTCATAACCATTTGGATAAAAGTATCTTTTGCCACACCATCATCCACGATAACAACCTCATTGGCTCCACAATGCTGGATCCATTGTGTCATCACCTGACCATGAATCAATCTATCATCAATTCTTGTCCAGACTATATCCTTCATTTACTTTCCTCCTTCAAAAAAATCAATTAAATTATCCACTGCCAAGTTTGACATTTTGTTAACCGCTTCTTTACTAACAGCAGCATTGTGTGGACTTAAAACAACATTATCTAATCCTTTAAAACCATCATTCATTACCGGTTCACCCGCAAATACATCCGTTCCATAGCCATAAATCTTTTTTGATTTTAAGACACAAATCAAGGCTTCCTCATCCACTAAAGATGCCCTAGCAGTATTAATAAGCACGGTATGCTCATTCATCATTTCTAATTCGCGTTGTCCAATCATTGGACTTCCATCACTATTCCCAGGCGTATGTAATGTAATAACATCTGCATTTTTATATATTTCTTCTGGAGTCATGATTTCAATATCGTTAGACTCACAATATTCTTGATCAATATACAAATCAAATCCAAGAATCTTACAATCAAATCCTTTAAGACGTTTAATCACTTGTCGTCCTATGGATCCTAACCCAATAACTCCTATTTTTTTGTGACACAAATCTAACCCTGTTTCTTTTTTCCACTCACCGGCATTTAAACTGTTGTTAACATTACAAATATGTCGCAAAACATTCAACATGAGTCCTATTGTATAGTCTGCTACAGCTTCTGTATTACAATTCTTAGTTACCGTTACTTTAATATCTCTATTTTTACATTCTTCTAAATCAATATTGTCAATTCCTACACCATATCTTGAAATGATTTTCAATCTATTTGCACAATTAAGGACATTCCTATTTACTGTATCGGAGCCTAAAATAATTCCATCAATATCCTGCACTTCCTGCATCATTTCTTTCTCACCTAATATTTTATGATAGCGATTTGAAATGAGATCCCATCCCAAATCCAACATCTTTTTTCTAGGTGTTTCATCGAATTTTCCAAAACTATTGGAGGTTATTAATATTTTCATGTTCATCCTCCGATATTTTAAATAATGCCTAATAATCCAAAAACGATAGCAAAAGCGAAAATCAGAATAATAATCTTATTTACACTTACCTTCTTTCTAAGCAAATAATAAACAAGCATTACTGCAGCAAATGGAAGAATATTCAATGCAATAGTATCAAATATACCTGTTTGAAGATTTAAAGGCTTTTCGCCAAAATTAAGTTCTAAAATTGTAGAAAGTTTAACTGTGTTAGCTGCCAAGGCGCCAATTGTTATAGCACCTAAAGTAGTAATCATAGTCATAATTTTTTCCATGCGATCGCCTTGGAAAAATTCGCCAACCAATTCACTACCTTTTTCGTATGCTTTATGGAACAGGTTATAACTAATACCCCAGTTAATTCCTAAAGTTGCAACCATATACAATACAGGAGCTAATAAATTACCACCTGTTCCAATTGAAATTGCAATTGAACCGATAATCGGAATCAATGTTCCTTGTCGCAAAGTATCTCCAATGCCAGCCAAGGGCCCCATCAAAGACGTTTTAATGGCACTTATTGCTTCTCCTTCAACGCCGGCTCCATTTGCCTTTTTTTCCTCCATAGCAATGGCAATACCAAGAATTACTGGACCTACTAAAGCAAATTCAGAATTGTAAAACTCCATATGCCTTTTACAAGCTTCAATTCGATCTTCTTTTTTAGGGTATAATTTCTCAATTATATTCTTCATACCTGAAAAGAAACCAGGAGCCTGCAATCTTTCATAGCTGCAACATGCTTGAGCAAATACTTCAAATGTCCAATATGCCTTATTTAAATCCTTTTTAGTTAAAGAAACTTCATTTTTAACTTCAGATTTAACATTATTTACTTCTTCAACCTGACTCATGCTACTCTTCTCCTTTTCTAAATTTCAATTCACTATATACCCATGCAAAAATTCCACCAAAGATGGCAACAATTAGCATTGCTAATCCAGAATAAGTTTCCAGGAAAAATCCAAGAATGAAAAATAATAAGATTCCACTACGTGTATTTAACATTTGTAATAACATTCCAATTCCTATCGCAGGCAACAAGCTACCAATCACCTGCAAAATGTGTAACGGTGTTCCTGTCAGCATCTCAATAATCCCTGTAACTGCAGGCGCTCCTAAATACACCATAAGACCTACAGGAATTGCTGTTACTAAGTAAGCGAAAATCTGAGCTGGCCAAAGTTGCCAGAAAGCCATTTTCTTAGTATCACCCTGCTCAGCATAGTGATCCATTTTATGTACAAAATAAATATCAACGGTTTGTCTTAGCGTCCAAATCATCGTTCCAAGTACTCCTAACGGAACTGCAATTGCCATAGCCACTTCTGCAGATGCCCCAGAAGATAATGCCAAGGCTGTGCCGACAATACCGCCGATTCCAGCATCTGCCGGTAAAGTCCCTCCGGCATTCACAAATCCTAAATATAAAGTATTAATAGTGGCACCAATGATACATCCTTGCACAGGATTGCCTAAAATAAGACCTGTTATAGTCCCACAGACAATTGGCTGACGGATAGATACACTTCCTAAACCAGTTAAAACTGGAGTTCCGTTATTTGTTAGGTAATACAAAGAACCCAACAGAATAGCTTGTAAAATTGATATTTGCATATTCTCTTCTCCTTGTCTCTACAAATTAATCATTTCACATAAATCAAGTATGCTTTCAGGCCCAATAGACAAGCACTTCTTTTTCAGTTCATCGAGTTTCAAATAAGAAACACTCGTCGCCACCTCTAAAAGCATAGGAAGATTCACCCCTGTAACACATGCAGCTCTTACAGATCCTTTCAAATCGTGAAGGCTTCTGGCAGTAGCGTTAGAAGGGCTTCCTCCAAATAAATCCACCAAAATAAGAACACCATCCCCTTCAGACTTATCATATAAACGCTGAATAGCTAGCTGGACCTTATCTTTTAATTCATCAACATCATCTCCATGATATAGGCCATAGCTTTCAATCAATGGAGCCTCCCCCATGATCAAGGCAGCACTGTTTAACAGTGATTTGGCCAGATCCCCATGAGTAACCAATAGTAGACCAACCATTTTTCGTTCTCCTTTTCCTGTTTAATAAAATTATTGCAACAATTTTTATAGTCTCAATCTATCATTTAAAAATTTCAATGTAAAATCTCATCTTTTATTACACTGCAAATGATTCGTGTATCTATCTTTCAGGCCAAAACAATTCATAATTGGTATATGTTTACTTATAATATTTAATAATTTACACACTGTATTACACTAACAAATATACATTTCAAACATAATTACATGATATTCCAGATGATTTTGATTGTTTTACACAATTTTATATCTCAAATAATGTTTTTTTCCGATATTATAAAGATAAGAAACGACATAAGGAGAATTCCATGGAAAAAAAAGAAATGATTTATCAATACATTCATAACGAGACAATAAAGAAAATACAAAATGATGATTTTCAAAATTTAGGATTTGATTCATTGGATATTGCGCAAAAACTAAAAATGGATAGGGCAAATGCGTCTAGATTATTAAATCAATTATTTAACGAAGGAAGACTGATTAAGCAGTTGGATCGTCCTGTTCTTTTCTTTGAAAGGGAATCATTAGAAAACTATGATACAAATATTTTTATCCCTTCAGTTCTGCAAAAAGATCAAAAAATCACAGATTTCTTTCGACCGGTTATAAAGAAGGAAAATAACATAATAAATAGTTTTTCAAGATATATCATCAACACACCCCAAAGCAAAATGTCCATCCCCGTCGAACAAGCAAAATCAGCTATATTATATCCTGAAGGGTTAAATATTCTAATTATTGGTGAGCAAGGATCTGGAAGACTACAATTTGCTAGATCTATTTATAATTTTGCCAAAGAAAGAGAAATTATTGATTCAGACCAAAAAATAAACATTATAGAATGCCTAAATTATGCAGATCAAAATCCAGAAAATTTTTTACGATTTATTTTTGGAGAAAACATTCAATCTTCCGGAAAGGCAAAAAAAGGAGCTTTGCATCAAAGCAAAAAGAATATTGTTATTTTCAATAATATCAATCAACTACCCGAGAAATCTTCAACGGCTCTTTTCAACGCCATATTAGACCATTCATTCTCTCCGATAAATTCTAATAAAACCATTGAACTAACAGCAACTATTATTGCTACTTCCTCAGAAAAATCTATGTTAAATAATAGTGACATCCATCGTTGTTTTCCAATGGTCATTGATCTGCCAAATCTGAGTGAGCGATCTATAATGGAAAAACTAGTAATTATACTTCAATATTTTCAAGATGAATGCATAAAAATTAATCAAGGCATTCGTATTTCAAAAGATGTTTTAAGCTGTTTTGTTATGTCCGAATACAAAGGAAATTTAGCTCATTTACGTTCTGAAGTTAGACAATCATGCGCTATTGCTTACCATCAACACCTAAAACATAATTCATTTTATTTAAACATTAATTTCGATGATATTTCCACACAGGTTTTAACAGATATCCATAATATCGATGATCGAATAGAAGAACTTCATGAAACTCTTAATCTTTTTCAGAATGACTTTCTATTTTTTACTCCGCACCAAATTAATCCTGAACTTGCGTTACTCTATGAGATTAACGATAATTCAGAAACTGATAAATCGATATATATTAATGAAGCCCAAGAAGATTTGATTAATCAATGTATTAATGATATTAATCACGCCAGCATAACCAAGCTGAATACAACCAGATCGATTTCTGTAAAACAAATTTATGACTCGATTTACCCTATAGTCAAAGAACATCCATTATGCAAAAACGAGCATTTACTTTATGGATTACTGGTGCATATTTCAAATGTTATTATCAAATTTAAAGAAGGAGCACCTCAGTCTCTATTCGCACCTTTGAATAGACAGATTGCAAAAAAAGAAGATTATAAACTTGCAGACGCAATAAATAAACTTATAAAAAGAGAATACAAACTTACTTTAGAAAATTCTGAAATCGATTACATAGCCACTTATTTATATCTTTCATCTCAATGGATTAATCAAGAATACATCCAAATGGTTCTTTGTTTTAAAAACAAAAGAATTGCAGATAATTATAAAGTATATTTAAATGGTAGAAATACAAAAACATATGTGGAGAGCTTCTATATTGATTCGACATTAGATCCAAATATCTTAGAGCAAAAATTGATTGAGAAGCTTAAAACAGTAGACCGTGGAAAAGGCGTTATTATAGCGACTGATATTAAACCAATTATAACCTTATTAGAGAAAGAAAATAAAATTCCAAAAATATATAAATTAGTAAAAGATATTTCTCTCCAAAACCTTATTTTAGTTTCGTCTCGAATAGAAGCATTAGGCGTTTCTATTTATAATATACAATTCAAAGAAGAAAAAAATACAATCACCCACAGTATAACTAATAATATAGAAACTCAACCAATGTCTTTATTGAAAGAGATAGAAACCAAACTATTATCAGAGTCGTTAACTTTTTTAAATCCAACAAAAGCATGTCAAACGCTATATATGGTGCTTTTAAATATCATTAATGATTTATCAATCCCTTACAGCGATGACCTACTTATAAAATTTTTATTTCATACATCTTTTACCATTGAAAGATGTATAAAAAAAGAGCCTTACAATTATCCAAAATCAAAGAGTTTAATAAAAATGTATCCGGCTTTATATGAAACAATAGATAAAAATATACAACTAATTTACGAAGTATTTTCAGTCCAATTTCCTCTTAGTGAAATTGGGTATATAATAGAAATCTTCTTACCTTATTTAAGTTAATGAACACTAATTACTTTTTAGTGGAGTATTGCCATGGTAAATCTTGTTCCCTAACATAATCAAAAGAGGCATCACGCCTCTTTGATTTGAAAATAATCTTTTAGGAATTCAGCTAATGCATCTTCTTTAGAAGATACTCTATACTGTGTAGGATAATCAAATAGATGATTCTTATTTTCTATAAGCACAGAATGCTTGAATTGTTCAAACATCGAAATATCATTTTCGCCATCTCCGAAAACCATTACTTCATCCTCTTTAAAATGCCGGTCTTGTGCATAAGATTTTAGCTTCTTTCCCTTGTTTGCCGATAAAGAAGTGATTTCCAGGTTAAAGCCCATAGAACTGACCGCATGAAGATTCACATGATTTAAAATCATCTCTTTGACATCAGGAATGACATGTACATCCTCAAAACAAATTTCAATTTTTAAGATACGATCCATTTCAAATGATGTGGGATCATACAGCTCAAAACTATTAAATAAAGTTTCCAGTTCCGGCTCATGATTGAGATGTGCACCCATAATCTGAGCATATCTTTTTTCAGAACCTAAAAATTCTACCATTTTTGACTCCATATAACATACAAAAGGATATCCCTTTTGTCTTAACATAGAAATCAGGTAAGAACTTTCTTTTTCATCCAGGAACACACAGTCGGTTACCACATCCTCTTTTTGAAGAATGGCAGCACCATTTAAGAAAACGGCCGGTGTATAAAAGTTGTTTTTCTGTCGAAACGCATTTAGATCGACCAGTGGTCTTCCTGTTGCCAAAACCATTTCCATTCCCTGTTTTTGTAAGATGCCTAATACTCTTTTTAACGGCTTCGAAATTTCATTCTTTTCATGGCTTAGTGTACCATCCACATCAAAGGCTAATAAACGAATCACAGTTTTTCACCATTACTGGAGATGACATCCTTATACCAATAAAAAGAATCTTTTTTGATTCGCTTTCCACTGCCTTGTCCATAATCATCCAGATCCACATAGATGTACCCGTATCGTTTACTCATTTCTGCACTGGAAGAGGATACAATATCAATCGGTCCCCAACTTAGATAGGCGAATACATCCGCACCATCCAGTATAGCTCTTTTCATCTGTATAATATGCTCACGAAGATATTCAATTCGATACACATCATGTATGCTTCCGTCTTCTTCAACTGTATCAATCGCTCCTAACCCGTTTTCCGCAATCATGATAGGAATTTGATATCGATCAGTTAACTGGCTCAGCGTATTATATAACCCTAACGGATCCGCACGCCATTCCCAAGGTGTCGGCTTTAAATAAGGATTTTGTTCTCCCTCAAATGGCTTCATTGAATTTTTAGTACTGTCACAAATACGAGTGTAATAATACGATATCGCCAAAAATTCCAATGTATTTTCTTTCAATAATTGTTCTTCTTCCGGTGTTACATCCAAATGAATTCCCTTTTCTTCAAAATAATGAAGTGCATAGACAGGGTATTCTCCACGAAGCTGTACATCGGTAAAGAAATACTGCATCCTGTTTTTCTGCATGGTCATGACGATATCTTCCGGCTTGCAGGTAGCCGGATATAAAGTTCCATCCGCAATCATTGTGCCTAAAACTGCATTGGGATCGATTGAGGAAGCCATTTTCTTGATCTTGGCACAGGCTACAAACTGATTATGAACGGCCTGATACATCAATTCTTCCATTTTATCCGGCGTAGTTTGATCATCATAGATGCCCAAAGAACCAAATTGCACAGTAGGAACAAGATTCACCTGATTACATACAATCCAATATTTGACTTTTCCTTTAAACCTTTCCAACAACACTTTGGCATAGCGCACAAAAAACTCCGCGACTTTTCGGTTGGCAAAGCCGCCATATTCTGTAACCAGATACAAAGGAATGTCATAATGTGACATCGTGATCACCGGTTCCATGCCGTCTTTTATAATTTCATCGATCAATGCATCATAAAACTGTAACCCTTTTTCGTTAGGTTCTTCTTCATCGCCTTTAGGAAAAATTCTAGACCACGATATACTGGTACGAAACGCTTTAAATCCCATTTCTTTAAAAAGTGCCAAATCACTTTTATAAGTATGATAGAAGTCGATACCATACCGTTTTGGATAGTACCCTTCTTTATCGTTCATAGCCGCTTTAATCTGAGCAAGGGTTCCTCCACCTTCTTTTTCAATATGTGCCCTGTCCATTTCTTTATCATATCGGTGAATATCCGAAGTAGAAAGACCTCTTCCATCCACATCATAAGCGCCCTCAATCTGACAGGCAGCTACCGCACCACCCCATAAAAAATCTTTAGGAAAACCTGTAGGTAATTGTTTCATGTCTGCTCCTTTTTCGTTAATAAACGCAAGAAAAAATCAATCAATATTCCGGTTGTCGTCATGGCAATGACCGAGCCAATACCAACAACACCACCTAATAGCCATCCTCCAATCAACAAGACAACATCCATCCCCGTTCGAATCCATTTAAATGGAACATGTGTCTTCTCTTCAATCGCATAGGAAATGGCATCAATTTGATTCATACCTTTCCGGTATTTTATCAATAACGCATACGTAATTCCAAAACAAATCTGTCCTAAGCATACACAAAGTAAACGAATGACGATCGACAACTCCGAGATATGCAAAGGTGCTAACATTTGTTCAAAGAAATCCATGGTAAATCCCACTGTTAATGCATAAATTACAGTGGCCCATCCTATGTTTTTATAAGATACGATCAAAGCTATGATCAATACCGCAATATTATAAATACGAGAGGCCGTTCCATAGCTTACATGTAAAGACGAATGCACCCCATCCACAAAAACAGTGATCGTATCGCTGCCTAAATTAGCGTGTACAAATAAGGCAACACCCAAACCCGTCAATAGAATAGCGGAGATGATACCTAGTACCATCTCCATTCTTTGCCTTTGCATTAATCTAAATCTTCTCCATTGGATGCGATTACTTTTTTATACCAGTCATAACTATCTTTCTTAATTCGTTTTCCTGTGCCTTTACCATAGTCATCCAAATCTACATAGATAAAGCCATAACGCTTGCTCATTTCGCTGGAAGAACAAGAGATAATATCAATAGGCCCCCATGCATAGTAACCGCGTAAGTCAACACCGTCTTTAATGGCTTCTTTCATCTGCTCAATATGCATACGATAGAAGTCAACTCTATATGGATCATGTACTTTACCATCTTCCAACTTGTCATAATATCCACTACCATTTTCGGTAATATAAATTGGTTTCTGGTAACGATCCCAGAACTCATTCAGCATATAGCGAAGGCCTAACGGATCAAATGTCCAGCCCCACTCATTTGCCGGTAATTCCATATTTCTATAAACTTGATTACCATTTTCATAAGATTCTTTATCACATACTCTAGTATAGTAATAAGAGAAAGAAAAGAAATCACATGTATTTTTTAAGTCTTCTTCATCATGCTCTCCAAATTCCACATGAATTCCTTTATCTTCAAAGAAGCGGAAGGCATATCCCGGATAATAACCTCTTAATAAAACATCACTATAGAAATATTCCATTTGATTATGTTTTAAAGTTGCCAGCTGATCTTCTGGTTTGCATGTTGCCGCATAGGAAGGCCCTCCACAAAGCATCATACCAATCTGCATTTCCGGATATTTTTCATGTGCATATCGAGTAGCACGAGCACAAGCAACCATTTCATTATGAACCGCCTGGTATTTTGCACTCTGTAAATCATCTACTTTATCCTCTGCTACACCCAGATGATTAAACGATTCATGTCCAATCAAATTGATTTGATTTACAATGATCCATAATTTAACTTTCCCTGCATATCGATCAAATACGACCTTACAATATTTCTCAAAGAAATCTATAACTTCACGTGAATACCATCCATTATAATTTAATGTTAAATTTAATGGGATTTCATAATGAGAAATTGTAATCATAGGCTCCATGCCATTGGCAATGATTTCATCAATCAAATTGTCATAGAACTTTAATCCAGCTTCATTTGGCGTTTCATCATCTCCATTAGGAAATATACGTGACCAGTTGATGGAAGTACGGAAAGTTTTTAAACCTAATCCGGCCAATAATTTCAAGTCTTCTTTGTAAGTATGATAGAAATCAATTCCCCATCTTTTTGGAAATATTCTTCCATCTCCATGCCCTGCTTTCATGGCTTCTTTTACAAATGCTGTGTCTAATTCTTCATTATATTTTTTCTGAATATCGATATCATCATGAAATTCGTTAATATCGGCCACACACATTCCTTTACCATCTAAATCATAGGCTCCTTCTAATTGGTTAGCAGCTACAGCTCCGCCCCATAAAAAATTCTTTGGAAATCCTGTTGGTACTCTATTCATTTGTATGTCCTCTCTTTCTGCTTAATAAATAAGGGATTTCATTGCCTGAAATCCCCTTTTCATTTCTATTTTTCTTCTAAGGCAGCAATGCGTTTTTCGTAAGATTTAAAAATTTTCAATAATTGTTTTGCGATATTGATTTCACTGTAAATCGTCATCAAAGTATCTTGTGCATGAGCAAACAACAATGAATACTCACTTTCTTCGCCTCTTGTTTCGCCCTGAATCGCATCAGTTTGTACCTTGTGAGCTGCCGTGATTTTTTCATGAGATTCTTTTAATTTTTCTTCTGCCTTTTCAAAATCAAATTCTGAAATTGCATCCAATGCTTCTTTACACGCAACACGTGCATCTCCTGCATTTAAAATGATTGACATTGCGGACTGAACTGTTTCTTCACTCATCATATTTACACCTCTTATGCGTTTTCAATTTGTCCTTGTTCTTCCTCAACGCATTGTTTTTCATAAGCTTTAAAGAATGGATACCAAATCAATCCAGCTACAATAAACTGGATAACCACAAATAATACAGCCATCAAGGAACCTTGTGTAGAAATCCATGTAGAAATAGGATATGGGCAATACCACATTTCAAACTGAATCTGCGGAATTGGGAAAATAGCTAATACCTTACAACCAATCCAAGTCATTGCCGGTAAAACGATACCGATGATCCACATTGGAAGCATCATTAGAGGGTTCCATGCCACACAACCAAAGATAACTGGTTCGTTAATATTGAAAATAGCTGGTCCTAAACACGCACGTCCAAGGGCTTTTAGTTTCATCGATTTTGAACGTGCCAACAAAATAACAAGAGGGAAAGTACATGCAATACCACCAATCCACATATATGTGGCATACATTAATGTTTCCGTATATAGACCCATATTAGCTACAGTAGCAGTTCCGGCAGCTACCAATGCCAAGTTAGAAGCAATTGTTGCTAATTTAACTGGTTGACTTAATGGTGTTAACACCCAAGAAGAAATACCCATTGAATAAATAAAGCAATAAATAAAACCAGATAATATAAATCCATACCATGTATTCAAGATACCCTGCAAAGGCATAAACAAATTTGTAATAATTGTATATAAATCTACATTGAATACTTGTACTAATAAGAACGCTCCAAAAATCACAATTCCAATTGGCAACAAGGCATCAAACCACTGACGTACAAAATCAGGAATGGCACTATCTTCTTTGAAGAAAGTAAATTTGCCAAATAAATTGAATACGATACATGTAATAACACCGGTAATCATGGCACAGAACATACCACCGGCACCAAATGCACTGGATCCAAACCCTGGTTCACCTTCTGCTACTACAACTGGAGTTATTGAAATCAAAAAGAAAATAAGGTTAGTAGCACCGGCAATTAAACGTTGTTTTCTTAAACGTTTCTTCTCACAGAAATTGAATGGAATCAAGAAAGATACCAACACCGAAATCATTCCCATTGTCCATCCAAACGGTGTCCAGAAAGAGAATGGCAGACTAACGTATTCTTCGATAACTGTTCCAATACAGAATAAAGATCCCAATAAAATAAATGGTAGAACCTGCATAATGGAATCTTTTAGGGTTACTACCCAAACATTATGATTTACTACATTCATTTTTGGCGCAAAACTATTTTCGAGCCAATTGATAAACTTTTGCATATAAATAATCTCTCCTTGCCCTAATTATTATTTATTCATTTCTTCCATTAAATGAGCTATGGCTTTTTCCCCATTTAAAGTCGAGTAATACTCTGGTTTCATTAAAATCACTTTTACATCTCGACCATTTTTATATTCTTCGACTTCATCCAGAATATAAGCCAAATGTGGTCCAACCATCAAAGCATCAATATCATCGATATAGTTTTCGATTTCTGATTCACTGCGTGCTTTGATATCGATTGACAGCCCCTCCTTGGCAGCCGCTTTTCGCATGTTGGCAGCCATGAAACCTGAACTGGCTCCTGATCCACATACGAGTAATACACTTAATTTTTTGTCCATAATGATCTTCCTTTCTCTTGGCATATTGCCTTAACTATCTTCATTATGCAAAAAGAAAAAAGAAGGTTCCATCCAACTTTTGCCCCAAGGGTGGGCAAATAATTAGTTGCCTGTAGGGCGTGCAAAAGTCTGTTGGATTTTAACATATAGACTAGATATGATAATGCCAGATTAAAAGGATCGTTAAGATTCGCTTAAGTAAGTTAGGGTGTGGGGAATGAAGGCAAAGACAAGAAAACTTATTCGTTCATTGTTGGACAGACAGCCCAAAACGGCAGCTGTACTGGCAGACGAATTGAAAGTTTCCGTTCGCAGCATTAAAAATTATGTACGTGAAATTAATATTGAATACCCAGATTCAATAAGATCCTCTTATAAAGGATATGAAATCACACCGGAAAACGCCCTAACAATCCTTTCCAACTCTACGAATCACATTCCCCAAACATCCGAAGAAAGAAGTTCTTATATCATTAATAAACTCAACCATAATTCACGTGTTGTATTAAATGTATATGATCTCTGTGATGAACTTTTTGTGTCTTTATCAACGCTGAAAAATGATTTGGTTAAAGTGAAGAAGAAATTGAAAAAATTTGATTTAAGTCTGATTTCTAAAGGCGATTACATCGAATGCGAAGGTTTAGAAAAAAATAAACGGAAAATGTTAAGCTCGATCCTCTACGATGAAAGTAACATCAATTTTGTGAACATCGAGTCTTTACAACATGCCTTTTTAGATATCGATATTCCTTTTATACGACAAACGATCCTGGAAATCTTTGATAAATATCATTACTTTATCAATGATTATTCGCTGATCAACTTAGTTTTGCATGTAACAATTGCCGTAGATCGGATCCGCAATCATAATATGAATACAGAAAATATTGATTCTTTGCCTGAGGTTCGCCTGCACGAATTTGCCTTAGCGCAGGAAATGGCTAAAAAGCTGGAAGATCATTTTCATATTGAATTCAGCAATGCGGAAATCTACGAAATGACTCTGCTGATCATATCCAGAGCCACTACAATTGACTACAAAAGCATCAATGAATCAAACTTGGAACAGTTTATCGGAAAAGAATGTCTGGATTTAGTCCATCTGTTAATTGAGGATGTCAATGCGTTTTACTATATTGACTTAAGTGAACCAGAATTTCTTGTACGTTTTGCGCTGCATATCCGAAATTTGTTAGTACGTTCTAAAAATGACTATTTCAGTAAAAATCCATTAACCGAAAGCATTAAAGTTTCCTGTCCATTGATTTACGATGCCTCGGTAAATCTGGCACGAATCATTAAAGAAGAAACCGGCATTTCTATTAATGATGATGAAATTGCTTATATTGCTTTTCATTTAGGAAGCACTCTGGAAGCGCAAAAAAGTTTAACGACAAAGATTACCGCAGCTTTATATTGTCCGAATTACTATGATATAAACCGCAAAGTCACCGATGCGATCAACCAACATTTTAAAGATGATATTCTGATCAAATACATCCTTACGGAAGAAAGTGAGATTGAAAAGATCAACGATATTGATTTGATTATATCCACCATTCCTCTTTCTAAAGTAAGTACGATACCTAATATTATGATTAGTTTATTTGTGAATGAAAAGGATCAAACGCTTTTATCCACAAGAATCACCGAACTTCAGAAACAAAAGAAAAAGAAAGAGTTTGAAAGCTATCTAAGAGAGTTGATCATCCCAGACTTCTTTGAACGAAAAAATGATCTGTCATCCCAATTGGCATGTATTGATTATATGGTAAAGAAATTAGAGGCAAAGGAATATGTAGATGCTTCTTTTAAAGATGAAGTGTTGGAAAGAGAATTGATTTCATCGACGGCTTTTGGCAATTTTGCGATTCCTCATGCCATGAAAATGTATGCCAAGAAAACCGGATTAAATATTCTGGTCAGTGATAATCCGATTCCATGGGGAAGCCATGAAGTTCACTTAGTAATCATGATGTGCTTTAATAAAAATGAACGTCACATCTTTAATGAAATCTACGATCCGATTACCATGATCTTGAGTGAGCATGAAAATGTCAAACAAATCATAGCTTGTAAAGATTATGAAGAGTTTATCAACACAATGGTCTCATTACTTTAGCCAGTCTCCACTGGCTTTTTTTGATGAAATTGATTACGATTAGAATAGAGGTATATCCATGAACTTTTTTAAGAAACTACAAAAACAATTTTATACGCCACAAAAGAAAGATCTTCCTTCCTTTTCAGATAGCTCTATTCTGCGTTATAGAATTCAGTTTGAAGGCATCGTACAAGGCGTAGGATTTCGCTATGAAGTTTATCAGATGGCCACTCAGTTAAAATTGATAGGATGGGTTCGAAATGAAATGGATGGAAGCGTGCTTTGTGAAGTACAGGGCGCAAAAGAAAAAATAGAATACTTGATTCATCATTTACACCAAGTGCCCCGATTTCAAATTGATTCTGTGACTGAAAAAGAAATTCCACTTAAAAATGAATCATCCTTTCATATGGCTAACTGATCTTATGGACTTGCTTTTTGTTTATTATGAAATATCATGATATAATCAGAAAGCAATTTATATTCTGTCCTCGTAGCATAACGGATAATGCAATCGCCTCCTAAGGTTGCGTTACAACGGCCACCTCAAAAAAAACTAAATAAGGGATTGCAGTTCGACTTTGATCGGGCTATAATCATATATCAGACACGTCCATATAGCTCAGCTGGATAGAGCACACGCCTCCTAAGCGTGGGGTCGGAGGTTCAAATCCTCTTATGGACGCCAGTGAACAACGCCGAAAGCCTTTGTTTTCAAGGGTTTTCGGCTTTTCTTATATAAAAAGCTACGAAAAAGCTCTTTCACTGTATGAGATAAAATTCTACTCCAAAATTTGATTTTTGACAACCCCTCCAGAATCGAACGGTTGTTATAAGACAAAATCGCCAGCTAATTTTTAGCAGAAAACGGGCTGTTCTTGCTAATGAAAATGCCCTTCCTGCTAATCAGCCCCAAAATCGTGCCAAAAATCCAGCTAATCAAAAAAGGCGGATGTTTTGAATACCATGCAGTTATAGCAGATAAAATTAAATATCGTTATGTACATAGAGCGTCTATTTGCCCCGCATTGGGGATGGATAGGCGCTCTTTTTTTATGCCCAAACCCATGGGCAAATACAAGAGATTGGAGGTGTTTTATTTGAGCAAGCCTGTTTATACCGCAGACAAGCCGAGCGACTGTCATTACTGCTACTTCTGGACGAATGGCAGAAAGGGCTGCCGTCTGGGTAGAAATAATTGCTACTACTTAATCTCTTTGCCGCCGAAACCCAAGTCGGAATGTGATGGCTGTCCCTATGGGCGAGATCACCCGTGCATTGGTTGGTGTACGAAGAAGGTTATGCGTGAAGTGGGGCTTCGTTGATATGGATGTGTATGAACAGGAATACCGCTTCTACTATTTTGCCCGATGTCCTTACGAAAAGACGGATACGACTTTCCGCAGCATTCCGCTGACAACAGAAAGTTTTCCGCAGAAAGAAGGTGGTGAAGCCGTGTGAGTTTTGATTATTTTTACGGTCAGCAATCCGATCTATTCACATTCTATCGAGTTCCGAAGGTGTTGTTCACGAACGAGAGGTTCTGGAATATTTCTGCCGATGCCAAGATGCTGTATGGCATTTTGCTTGACCGCATGAGCCTGTCTGCCAAGAATGGTTGGATAGATAAAAACGGTAGAGTGTATATCATTTTTACAATCGACGAAGCGAAGATGGCTCTGAACTGTGCTGAACAAAAGGCTATCAAGCTGCTCAGTGAACTTGAGAAGAAAGCAGGATTGATTGAACGTAAGCGCCAGGGTTTGGGAAAGCCCAACCTGATCTATGTGAAGAACTTTATCTCTGCTGTGGATTCACAACTCTTGAATTGTGAAAATCACAATTCTGGAACAATGGAAATCACAACTCAAGAACTTCCGAAATCACAATGTAATAATACTGATATTAAAAATACTGAATTTAGTGATACTGATTCTATCTTTCCTTCCGGAAATGGTGGAATGATGGACGAGAATGACCGGTATCAAGAATACTTTGATTATTTCTCGGATCAGCTTAGTATGGATTTGTTGAAGAAGGATTACCCTTACGATTCCGAAATGCTGGATAACATTCTGGAGTTGATCGTTGAAACAGTTTGCACGAAGCGACCGTTGATTCGCATTGGTGCAGAGGAGCGTCCGGCAGAAATTGTCCGCAGTCGGTTTATGAAACTGAATGCCGAACACATTCGATATGTTATGGACTGCTTCAAGGAGAACACCACAAAGATTAGAAATATCCGTCAGTATATGCTGACTACGATATACAATGCGCCGACGACAATAGACACCTACTACGATGCTCTTGTTCGGCACGATATGTCACACGGATATTTGGAAGGAGGATTTAAGAAATTGAAAATGAAGCGAGAGGAAGGAGAGTGACGATAAATGTCGAAAAAAGCAACCATCATTGCGGTGGTCAATCAGAAAGGAGGCACTGGAAAGACCACCACCACCGAGAATCTGGGCGTTGGCTTGGCTCTTGAAGGAAAAAAGGTGCTTCTGGTAGACACCGATCCCCAGGCTTCCCTGACGGTCAGTTTGGGCAATCCCTGCCCGGATGATCTGTCTCCGACACTTTCCGATCTGATGGGAAAGATTATGATGGAAAACCCTATTACTCCCGATGAAGGGATTCTTCATCATCCGGAGGGCGTTGATTTGGTGCCGTCCAACATCGAACTCTCAGGTATGGAGGTAGCACTGGTCAATGCCATGAGCCGGGAAACCATTCTCCGGCAATACCTGGATACAGTCAAACAGAATTATGATTACATTCTTCTTGACTGTATGCCGTCTTTGGGTATGCTGACCGTCAATGCGTTGGCAGCTGCCGACAATGTGCTGATACCGGTTCAGGCAGCATACCTTCCTGCAAAGGGTCTGGAACAGCTGCTTGGAACCATCAACAAGGTCAAGAGGCAAATCAACCCGAAACTGAGGATTGAAGGGATTCTTCTGACGATGGTGGACAGCCGCACCAACTACTCCAAAGACATCAGCAATCTGATTCGGGAGAGCTACGGCGGAAAGCTGAAGGTTTACAAGACCGACATTCCCCGCTCTGTCCGTGCAGAGGAAATCAGCGCAGAGGGAACCAGTATCTTCAAGCATGATCCCAAAGGCAAAGTTGCCGAAGCCTATAAAATTCTGACGAAGGAGGTGTTAAACAATGCAGAAAAAAGGCGCAAACATCAGCTTGAAGGGGTACGATGATATTTTCTCCACCGATCAATCCAGAGCTGAAGCCCAGCAGGAGCGTGTGCAGGAAATTCCGCTTTCTGAGCTACACCCCTTTGAGGGACACCCCTTCCGTGTGGTTGATGATGAAGAAATGATGAAAACGGCAGAGAGCGTCCGAGATTTCGGAGTTCTCACTCCTGCGATTGTCCGTCCTGACCCCGACGGTGGTTATGAAATCGTTTCTGGTCACAGGCGGCACCGGGCATCGGAGCTTGCGGGTAAGGAAACCATGCCTGCGATTGTTCGTGACCTGGACGATGATGCAGCCATTATTTTGATGGTTGATGCGAATTTGCAGAGGGAGAGTATCCTGCCGAGTGAAAGAGCATTTGCTTATAAGATGAAGCTGGATGCGATTAAACATCAAGGTCAACGCACCGATTTAACTTCATCCCAAGTTGGGATGAAGTTGCAGGCAATGGATATAGTCGGTCAGGAGGCAGGAGAAAGCAGAAATCAGGTACACCGTTATATCCGTCTGACCGAACTGATTCCGGAACTGCTGGATATGGTAGATACGGGTCAGATCAAATTCAATCCTGCGGTGGAGCTTTCCTATCTGGCAAGTGAAGAACAGAAGGATTTTCTTTCTGCAATGGATTATGCTCAAGCAGCTCCTTCCCTTTCGCAAGCACAGCGAATTAAAAAGCTCGCACAGGAGGGCGAGTGTACGCTGGATGCGATGTGCGAGATTATGAATGAAATCAAGAAGGGAGAGCTGGACAGAGTAACCTTCAAAACGGATTCGTTGCGAAAATACTTCCCGAAGTCCTATACCAACAAGCAGATGGAGGATAAAATCATTCAGCTTTTGGAGCAATGGCAGAAAAAAAGAGAAAAATCAATGGAAAGGTAAGGTAAAAAATGTTTACACCCAAAAACATTCAGGGCGCTTTGGAAGAACTCTACGACCTTTGCGATCCTGATTATATGGTAGATATGCTCGTAAACTACAGTGAGGAGTTCGATGATATTTCTCCTGCGCTTCTGGCAAAGTCGTTTCAGAAAAATGCCGAGATGATTAGCGAGTATCGAGTATTGTCCTCTGCTGGTGAGGGTATCGACTATCAGGGAAAGGTACTTCTGAACAGCAGAGCCGTGCGGCTTCTGTCCTATGTAGAAGATATGAGCGGCGATGAAAAAGTTCGCACGATTCAGAGCAAGGAGCTGTGGTTAGCAGAAGATATGACATTCTATGTGGTGTCCTGTATGTCTACGATCACGATGGACAAGGAAGAAGCCATTTGTCTTAACGAACACCGCAGCGTGGTTACTACGGTGGAATGCGAGGACGATATTTTCTTCGACATGGGTTCCCTGATTTGCGAACTGGACGATATTTGCTTGTTCGAGCTTTTAGCCGATGTGGATGCGACTATTTATGAACTGTAACAGGTTCATGGATGGTCGCTTTTCTTATTTCCAAAGAAACGGAGGTATCGAAACTTGAAAGAATACGATGTGAAGATCACCGAAACCTTGGAGAAAACGGTTACGGTGCAAGCAGAATCTCACGATGCGGCAGAGGAACAGGTTAGAGCCGCTTATTACAATTCGGAGTACATTCTGGACTCCGAAAACTTTACCGGTGTTGCGTTCGGCACGACCGAGGAACGGGAGGTTCAGAAAGAACAGGCAGATACCATGAATGTGTTGCTGGTAAAGCCGTTCATGTATCCGCAGGCTGTGCAGATCGGCTGTGAGCTGGAGGATTTGCAGAAAGCCGTAGGTGGCGATATTGAGGCAACTTATCCGTTCAATGAGCCGGTTGCACTGGTGATGCACGACGAAGGTAAACTCGTAGGCAAAGAACTGAACCGTGCGCTGCGTGATGATGACGGCGATATTTATGACATTATCGCCGGTGATTTTCTGGTTGTGGGATTGGGCGAGGATGATTTTTGTTCTCTGTCCCCGGAACTGATGAAGCAGTTTGAGGAACACTTTCATCAGCCTGAGACTTTTGTACGCATGGGGCGCAGCATTATGGCGCTTCCCCTGCCGGATGACATGGTGAAGAAAGAAGATGCACCTGTCAAAGCTGATTCGGTTCCCCACAAAAGTAACCCTGACCGAGATGTTCTGTAAGGAGGTTCTTATGCAAAGAAATTCGACGATTGGAGAGCTGATGGAGCGAAAGCGGATTCAGGATGGTGCCAAGGAGTACCAGGGACATACCTATATGGACTTGGCACGATTTGATGACGCCACCAAGCACATGATTATTTTCGATGTGCTGACCGATGAATCGCCTGTCGGTTGGAAAGGCGAAAGAAATCGCCTGTATTTGAGCGATGTGGGTTATCAGAAGGCTCTGGATAACCAGAAAGCTGGCAATATCAAGATTATCAGCCATGCCGCAGTTGCCAAGGGCAATCTGTATTACGACCACAGAGATATGGCACGATAATCTGTTCACTCTACTGCTTGCAGGAGGTGATGAATCATGCAGGAAGAAGTTGAAAACAGAACAGTAAACCTGGCGATCAGCACAACCAAGCTGACGGGGCGCACTATCATTGCCGGTATCCGCAAGTATTTGCAGCACCGGGAAAAAGTGAAGATGAAAAAGGCACGAGACCCTGCCGTTCATGGAAAGCAATCCGTGAAACAGCTTTTGGGACAGAATCAGGGTGCTACGAATGTTGAGATCGACAAAGAGAGTATCCGTGATTTTGAAAAGCTCGCCAAGAAGTATGGCGTGGACTTTGCCGTAAGAAAAGATAAGTCCGTTGATCCTCCCCGGTTTCTTGTTTTTGTCCGTTCTAAAGATGCAGATGCTTTGGATGCAATCTGCAAGGAACATCAGGCAAGGGCATTAACCAAGAATGAAAAGCCGAGCGTTCTGGCGCAGCTGAAGAAGTTCAAGAAAATTGTCGCAGCGATTCCGAAGAAGGTTCGAGAGAAGAAACAGGAGCGTGATCTGTGATGGATAAGAGAAAAATGAAAAAGCTCCTGATTCTGAATTTACCGTATTTTCTGGTAGGGTTGTTCGCTACGAATTTAGGAGAAGCATGGAGATTGGCTGAGGGGGCAGATTCATCTGCGAAAATCCTCAGCTTTTTTCATGCCCTTCCGATAGCCCTGAACAATCCGTTTCCCAGCTTTCACCCGTTGGATTTGCTGATTGGTATTCTCTGCGGCGCAGGACTTCGGCTGGCTGTCTATCTAAAAGGCAAAAACGCAAAGAAGTACCGACACAATGTTGAGTACGGTTCTGCTCGTTGGGGAACGGCAAAAGATATTGAGCCGTTTATTGCACCAAAGTTCGAGGACAATGTGATCCTGACGAAAACGGAGCGGCTGATGATGAGCAATCGCCCGAAGAATCCTGCCAATGCCCGAAATAAGAATGTTCTGATTATCGGCGGTTCGGGTTCCGGTAAAACTCGCTTTTGGTTGAAGCCAAACCTTCTCCAGATGCACAGTTCCTATGTGGTCACTGACCCGAAAGGCAGCATCGTGATTGAGTGCGGCAACGCCCTTTTGAAGCATGGCTACACCATCAAGATTTTCAACACCATCAACTTTCAGAAGTCGATGCACTATAACCCATTTGCCTATATCCATTCAGAAAAAGACATTCTGAAACTGGTGACAACGCTGATTGCCAACACAAAGGGTGATGGAAAAGCCGGTGATGAGTTCTGGACGAAGGCGGAAACGCTGCTCTACTGTGCCTTGATCGGATATATCCACTATGAAGCTCCGGTTGAGGAACAGAATTTCTCCACCCTGATTGAGTTCCTGAACGCAATGGAGGTGCGGGAAGATGATGAGGAGTTCCAGAACCCGGTGGATCTGATGTTTGAAGCCCTGGAAAAGAAAAAGCCGAATCACTTTGCAGTCCGTCAGTATAAAAAATACAAGCTGGCTGCCGGCAAGACCGCTAAGTCGATTTTGATTTCCTGCGGCGCTCGTCTGGCTCCTTTTGATATTCAGGAGGTCAGAGATGTGACTGCCTATGACGAGTTGCAGTTGGATACTCTCGGAGATAAGAAAACGGCGCTCTTTCTGATTATGTCAGATACGGATGCGACGTTTAATTTTTTGATCTCCATGATTTACACACAGCTGTTCAACTTGTTGTGCGAGAAAGCAGATGATGTGTACGGCGGCAGACTGCCGGTTCATGTGCGCTGCTTGATTGATGAGATGGCAAACATCGGTCAGATTCCCAATCTGGAAAAACTGGTAGCGACAATCCGAAGCCGTGAAATATCGGCTTGCCTTGTTCTCCAGGCACAATCACAGCTGAAAGCCATTTATAAAGACAATGCCGATACCATCATCGGCAACATGGATTCCCGAATTTTCCTGGGTGGTTCTGAGCCAACCACGCTCAAAGAACTGAATCAGGCATTGGGAAAAGAAACTATCGACACCTACAACACCTCCAACACCAGAGGTAACAGCCCGTCTTACGGCTTGAATTATCAGAAGTTAGGCAAAGACCTTGCGAGCGTAGATGAGCTTGCGGTTCTGGATGGCAGCAAGTGTATTTTGCAGTTGCGTGGTGTCAGACCGTTTCTTTCTGACAAGTACGATCTGACGCAGCACCCCAATTATAAGTACACATCAGACTTTGATAAGAGAAATGAGTTCAACATTGAGCAGTTTCTGAGTCGAAGGTTGAAGCTCAAGGCAGGTGATGAGTTTGTGGTAGTCGATGCGGATTAAGGAGGTTTCTGTTTGGAAAATCTGAAAACGGTATCTGCCCTGGTTAAGAACATCTTGGAACACGACCACAAGGCAAGAAATACCGACAATCATTTGTACCTGATGGTACTGGAACACTATTCCGGTCTGCGTGGCATCGACATTCATGCCATGACGGTTCCTGTGTTTTTGAAGGAACTGGATAGACGCAGCTTTCCGGGGTTTGAAACTGTCCGCAGAAGCAGACAGAAAGTGCAGGCAACCTACCCTGACCTTGCTCCCAGTGAAGCCGTAGGCAAGCGCAGAGCAAAAAATGAGGTTGTATATCGAGAATTTGCAGAAAGCGAGGTGTAAAAAAAATGACTTGGTGGATCACGGATACCTCTATTGGGCAGCGATTGAAGTTCGTTAGACGATTTCGCCGCCTTACCCAGAAAGAGCTTGGACTCCTGATGGGGTATTCCGAGAAAACAGCGGATGTCCGTATTGCTCAGTATGAGAAAAACGCTCGAACCCCTAATGCAGAAACCACAGCGAAACTCGCAGAGGTTCTGAAGGTTTCACCTGTCGTTTTTTCACCGACAATCTGTGCTTCTCGTGAAGATTTGTTGCAGTCAATGTATTGGCTGTTTCTTATGAAAGGTGGTGGTGATATATATGATTGTGAAACTGAATATGCAAGAAGCAGAATGGAACAGAAACTTGGCGTGATAACCGTCGAGGAGTTCCTTGAAAAGATTCTCGTAAACTAAGCCTTCCGTCCGGTTTTGATGCCGGTAGTACGGAGGGCTTTTTCTATTCTCAAAACAATTTCAAATTTTAGGAGGAAAATATTATGGCATTTTTCAATAGCGCAGTAACCGTTCTTCAGACTCTCGTTATCGCTCTGGGCGCAGGTCTTGGCATCTGGGGTGCAATCAATCTGCTTGAGGGCTACGGCAACGATAACCCCGGCGCAAAGTCCCAGGGCATGAAGCAGCTCATGGCTGGCGGCGGTGTTGCCCTCATCGGCACCACCCTTGTACCTCTGCTCTCCGGACTGTTCGGTTAATCACAAAACAAGGAGGTAATCGCCTTTGGACAGCATACTCCAACAGATCACAGACTGGCTGAAAGAAATGCTCGTTTCAGCTATTATGGGAAATCTGTCGGGGATGTTTGAGTCCGTCAACAACCAGGTTGGCGAGATAGCAACCTCCGTTGGCATGACCCCGGCGAATTTTTCGCCGGGTGTCTTTGCCATGGTACGAAACATCTCCGAGTCAGTGATTATCCCAATCGCAGGCTTGATTCTGACCTTCATTGCCTGTTATGAGCTAATTCAGATGATTATTGACCACAACAATCTGGCAAATTTTGAAACCTGGATCTTCTTCAAATGGGTGTTCAAGACTTTTGTTGCGGTCATGTTAATCACAAACACATTCAATATCACGATGGCTGTGTTTGATGTGACACAGCACGTTATAAACGCAAGCGCCGGTATCATATCCGGAAATACTGCCATAGATGCTTCGGCATTGGAAACAATGGAAGAAACGCTGATGGCAATGGATTTGGGTCCTTTGCTCGGCTTGTTCCTGCAATCCTTTATCGTGCAGGTCACGATGTCCGCTTTGGCAATCATCATCTTTGTGATCGTCTACGGTCGAATGATTGAAATTTATCTGATGGTCAGCCTTGCCCCGATTCCGCTTTCCACTTTTGGAAACAGAGAACAGAGCAATATCGGACAGAATTATCTGCGTTCGCTGTTTGCAATCGGATTCCAGGGATTCCTGATTATGATCTGCGTGGGCATTTATGCGGTGCTGATTCAGTCTATCGCATTCAGTGATGACATCATCGGTTCTATCTGGGGTGTTATGGGCTACACCGTCCTTTTGTGCTTCACCCTGTTTAAGACTGGTTCGCTTGCGAAGGGTGTATTCAGCGCTCACTAAGGGAAGGAGGAAATTGTTTGGCAGCGTATATTCCCGTACCTCGTGACCTGACGAGGGTAAAAACAAAAGTGTTCTTCAATCTGACGAAACGGCAGTTACTTTGCTTTGGTGCGGCGGCGCTCATCGGAGTGCCGATTTTCTTTCTGGTCAAAGCAACCGGAAATGTGAGCCTTGCAGCACTGTCCATGATGATCGTCATGTTACCGTTGTTCTTTCTGGCAATGTATGAAAAGGATAGTCAGCCGTTGGAAGTGGTTGTAGAACACTTCATTCAGACCAAATTCGTTCGTCCCAAGGTTCGCCCTTATCAGACGGACAACTATTATGACGCTTTGATGCGTCAGTACAAACTGGAAAAGGAGGTTGAACGAATTGTTTTTCAAAAAGAAGCCACAGGCAAGAAACATCAAAATGCCTGCAAATCTGAATCGGAAGCAGCAGCGAGAAATTAAAGCTGTTGTGGAACGGGCAAAGAAGGACAACGGTATTCCGCAGACTGCACAGCAGTCCATTCCCTTTCAGAGAATGTTCCCGGATGGCATCTGCCGTGTCACTGACAGTTATTACACCAAGACCATTCAGTTTCAGGACATCAACTATCAGCTGGCACAGCAGGAAGATAAGACTGCCATCTTCGATGAGTGGTGCAGTTTCCTGAATTTCTTTGACAGCTCCATTCACTTTGAGCTTTCCTTTATGAACCTGAGTACCGATGCTGAAAGCTTTGAAAAGAGTATCCGTATCCCGTTCAAGAAGGACAGCTTCAATCCCGTCCGTGCCGAGTATAGCCAGATGCTGAAAAAGCAGTTGGCGCAGGGCAACAACGGCTTGACCAAAACCAAGTACCTGACATTCGGCATTGAAGCCGAATCCATGCGGCAGGCAAAGCCGAGACTCAACCATATCGAAAACGATCTGCTCAATAACTTTCGGCGTTTGGGTGTCATTGCCACTACCATGAACGGCAAAGAGCGGCTGCATCTGATGCACTCTATGTTCCACATGGGTGATAATGATAAGTTCTTCTTCGATTGGAAGTATCTTGTGGAATCCGGGCTGTCCGTAAAGGACTTCATTGCTCCGACGGCGTTTGCCTTTAAGACCAACCGCACCTTCCAGATGGGCAGTATCTTCGGTTCGATGTCTTATCTGGCAATTACGGCATCAGACCTGTCTGATCGTATGCTGGCGGATTTTCTGGATATGGAATCCACGCAGATCGTGACCATGCACATCCAGTCGGTTGACCAGACTGCGGCGATTAAGACCATCAAGAGAATCATCACCGAGCTTGACCGTTCCAAAATCGAGGAACAGAAAAAGGCTGTGCGTTCTGGCTATGACATGGACATTATCCCATCTGACCTTGCTACCTATGGTAAAGATGCGAAGTCACTTCTGAAAGAATTGCAGAGCCAGAATGAGCGAATGTTCATGGTGACATTTCTGGTGCTGAACACCGGGCGCACCGAGCAGGAACTGGAGAACAATGTGTTCCAGGCACAGAGCATCGCCCAGAAGCATAACTGCAATCTGCGTCGTTTGGATTTTCAGCAGGAATCCGGACTGATGAGCAGCCTGCCTTTGGCACAAAACCTGATTGAGATTCGTCGTGGCCTGACTACCAGTTCCACGGCTATTTTTGTGCCTTTCACCACGCAGGAGCTGTTCCAGAATGGTGGAGAAACGCTCTATTACGGGCTGAATGCTCTGTCGAACAACCTTATCATGGTGGACAGAAAGAAGCTCAAGAACCCCAACGGACTGATTCTGGGTACTCCCGGTTCCGGTAAATCCTTTTCCGCAAAGCGTGAAATCACCAATGCGTTCCTGGTTACGGATGACGATATTATCATCTGCGACCCCGAAGCGGAATATGCGGCTCTGGTTCACAAGTTCAATGGTCAGGTGGTAAAAATCAGCTCCTCCAGTACCAACTATATCAACCCTATGGACATCAACCTGAACTACTCTGAGGATGACAACCCGGTAGCACTGAAAGCTGATTTTATCCTGTCCCTCTGTGAGTTGATTATGGGCAGTAAGGATGGCTTGCAGCCTATCGAAAAGACGGTTATCGACCGTTGTGTGCATCAGATTTACCAGAGATATTTCGACAATCCTGCCCCTGAGAATATGCCGATCCTTGAGGATTTGTATGATGCCCTTCTGAAACAGGACGAAAAGGAAGCCCACCATGTAGCGACCGCCTTGGAAATCTATGTTAAGGGTTCTCTGAAACTGTTTAACAACAGAACCAATGTGGATATTCAGAATCGTCTGGTGTGCTTCGACATTAAGGAGCTGGGCAATCAGCTGAAAAAAATCGGTATGCTGATCGTTCAGGATCAGGTCTGGGGGCGTGTAACTGCCAACCGTTCTGCCGGTAAATCGACCAGATATTATATTGACGAGTTCCATCTGCTTCTGAAGGAAGAACAGACGGCAACCTATTCCGTAGAAATCTGGAAGCGATTCCGTAAATGGGGCGGCTTGCCGACCGGTATTACTCAGAATGTCAAAGACCTGCTTCGTTCCCCGGAGATTGCCAACATCCTCGAAAACTCTGATTTCATCTATATGCTGAATCAGGCAAGCGATGACCGAAGTATTCTGGCACAGCGGTTGAACATTTCGCCGCATCAGCTGTCCTATGTAACCAACTCCGGTGAGGGCGAAGGACTTCTGTTCTATGGCAATGTGATTCTGCCGTTCATTGACCGATTCCCGACAGATCTGGAACTGTATCGCATTATGACCACGAAGTTAAACGAGGTGGCACAGGAAAAGGAGGCGTAATGTATGGCGAAAAGACCTACACGACTCCGTTTTACCGAAGATGACCTTGCAGATTCTCATGTGAAGAAAGCTGCCGACCGTGCAGATAAGGCGGTTGATAGGGCTGAAAAAGCGGCAGACAAATTGGCTTCTAAAAAGGCAAAGCCGAAGCTAAAGCTGGAAACAGATGCAGCCGGTTCCCGTAAAGCAAAGCTCCGTTTTGAAAAAGCGGAGTTTACGGAAATCGAGCGCCCATCTGTGGCAAAGCACATGGCAAGCCGTGGTGCCGCAGTCACGCTCACATCCAAAGCACATCGGGCGGTGTCAGAATATGAGGATGATAATATCGGCGTTCAGGCTGTGCAGGAAACGACCAAGGCTGTTGAATCCACTGTCTATACCGTCGATCATGCCGTTTACAGTCACAAGCTGAAAGCCTACGACAAGGCGGAAAAGCTGGTTGAGAAGTCAGATAAAGCAAATGTAAATGCCCTGTATGAGAAGTTCAAAAAGGACAACCCCGATGCCGGTTCCAATCCCTTTTCCCGTTGGCAACAGAAAAGGGCAATCAAGAAAGAATATGCTGCCGCCAAAGCCGGTAAGAATACCGCTTCGACAACGGCTTCTGCATCTAAGGGTGCAGGCAAGGCAACGGGCAAAGCAGCTCAGGGAGCCAAGAACATCACAGAAAGAGTAACGGAGTTCTGCACCACACACTCTAAAACGATTCTGTTTGTTTTGATTGCCGGACTGCTTTTTATGATACTCTCAGGGATGTTCTCGTCTTGTTCGGCTATGTTCCAAGGCGGCACACAGATCATTCTGGGAACTTCTTTTACTGCAAAAGAGGAAGATATTATTGGTGCGGACAATGATTACAAGGCTTTGGAAGCTGCGCTCCGCAATAAAATCAATAATATCGAGCGTACTCATGGCGGATATGACGAGTACCGGTATGACCTTGATGAAATCAACCACAATCCTTATGAGCTGGCGGCGTATTTGACGGTGAAGTTTGAGGATTACACCAGAGATGAGGTGCAGGCTACCCTGCAATGGCTATTTGAGCAACAATATGAGCTGACCCTGACGGAAGTAGTAGAGATTCGTACACGAACAACATCTTCTACTGATCCCGAAACGGGAGAGACAACAACAGAGGAAGAAGATTACGAATATTATATTCTGAATGTGAAGCTCAGAAATAAGGGCTTGAACAGTGTGATTTCAAATTCCGGCTTGTCGGAAGATGATATGGAGCGATATAGAATTTTGCTTCAGACAAGGGGCAACAGACCGGATATTTTCGGAAATGACATTTACGCCACCCCTGGCGGCGAGTACACCGATTATGATATTCCGGGCGAAGCGCTGACAGACACAAGATTTGCCAATATGATTCGGGAAGCTGAAAAATATCTGGGATACCCGTATGTGTGGGGCGGCAGCAGCCCGTCTACCTCCTTTGACTGCTCCGGATTTGTTTCCTATGTAATCAATCACTGCGGAAACGGTTGGAGTGTTGGTCGTTTGACCGCAAACGGTTTGATGGGCGTATGCGACATTATCCCGAAAAGCTCTGCCAAACCGGGAGATTTGATTTTCTTCCAAGGCACTTATGATACCTCCGGTGCATCACACGTTGGTATCTATGTTGGCAATGGTATGATGATCCACTGCGGAAACCCCATTTCCTACGCTTCTATCGAATCGAATTACTGGCAACAGCATTTTTACTGCTTCGGCAGAATCAGAAACTAAAGGAGGGATGGCGATTGAGTGCCAAGTTAGACAGAATAGGTGCAGACCTTGAAAAAGCCCGTAAGAAACGGGCAGAATGGGATGCTAAGGTGAAAGACCTGGAACGCAGATACCGTGAGGAGGAAAATTCCGAAATCCATGAGATGGTTCATGCTGCGAACCTGAATCCCGAACAGCTTTCCGAGCTGCTCCGTATGTTTGCTGCGGATATGGCTCCGAAGCCTGATACGATCAATACTATGAATGAGGAGGAAACGCAGAATGAGATTTAAGAAAATTGGAGCCGCATTGCTGGCGTGTGCAATGTGTTTTGGCGTGTTTTCTACAACGGCATTTGCCTATGTAGATGAAAGCGTAGCGACTGAAGAACCTGCGGTCGAAGAAAAAGTTCCCGAAACAGAGCCGGAGGAGCCGATGCTACCGCTTACTCCCGACGGCAATCTGACTTTGGTTGATGACGCTGGCTCGCCTACGAAAAGCGGAAAGCAGTTCATTACCGCTGTAACCAAAAACGGAAACTACTTCTATATCATCATTGACCGTGATGATAAGGGCGAGGAAACCGTGCATTTTCTGAATCAGGTGGATGAAGCCGACCTGCTCAAGCTGATGGACGAGGAAGAAGTTGCAGAGTTCACCAAGCCGGTTGAGGAAACAAAGCCGGAAGTAGTTGAAACAGTTCCTGAAATTACAGAACCGACACCGGAGGAAAAGCCGAAATCCACAAATATGCTCCCGGCGATTCTTACTCTGATTGTGCTTGCCTGTGGTGGTGGATTCTTCGTATTTAAGAAAGTCCAGGAAAAGAAGAAGGCACAGGAAGCGGCAAAGCCTGACCCAGATGCTGATTATGTGGACGATGACGAGGACTATGGGTACGATCCGGAGTTTGAGGACGACGATGAAGATAGCTCCGTCGATGAAGATGATAATGAACCTGTGTAAACAGGATAGGCTTGATGCCTGGGGCAGCCTTCGGGTTGCCTTTACATAGTTTCCGCTTTCAAAAAATAAAAAAATTTGCGTTTTTGAAAGTGACATCTTGCATATACTATTAGCAGACAGTATAATAAGTACAGCGAAGCGGTTTCGAGAAATGAAAAAACTTCAATTTTTGAAAGCGGGTGACTATATGAAAACAATCACGAGAGCAAAATATCTCGATAGAATCATTGAACTGAATGGTACTCCTGACATCAAGATCATCACGGGCATTCGTCGATCTGGTAAGTCCAAATTGATGCAGGCGTATATTGCGTATCTGAAAAGCAATTTTGAAAACATCAATATTATCTTCATCGACTTCATGGATTTGGCGTATGAAGAAATCAAGGAATACCATGCCTTACACGCCTATGTGGAAGAACATTATCAGGAAGGAAAAACGAACTACCTGTTTGTAGACGAGGTTCAGATGTGTCCCAAGTTTGAGTTGGCAATCAATAGCCTGTACTCTAAGGGAAAATACGACATCTATGTAACAGGCTCTAATGCTTTCC
>ENA-ORUM01000083-ORUM01000083.1-human-gut-metagenome-genome-assembly--contig:-NODE-83-length-134528-cov-15.084984_pt1 | contig 134528 bp, 138 predicted proteins | sample MGYA00242083_ERZ509217 | MGnify/ENA primary metagenome ERZ509217 (study PRJEB26280, sample SAMEA2338831) | human gut metagenome | biome: human gut; feature: human-associated habitat; material...
TATGTCATCCTACTTCTTTCACAATATCCGGATTTACTGTCTTGGTTTTAATACGCCTCCCCTTTTGGACTTCGGTTTGAGTCGCAACCTTATCCACCATTTATCCTTGTATCCGGTTTCTGTTCGTACGCTCAAAAGAATCGCTACACCACTTCCTTCATCCTTGTCATCACTGTCAACGACTTGTGGTTCACTACGCTTCGGCGGTAGATTCCATACGCGACTAGTTTAACTCCAGCTGAATGCATGCCATGCCCGGCACACAACAAAAAGGACTGGAGTTTCCATTTAAGGAATTCCAGTCCTTTTTTAGATCTAACTTTTAACTGTTAGACCCTCTAAATTATTTTTTAATTATTCACACTATTCAATTGCTTTTAATATCTTTAAACAATCTTCTTTATCTTGAACATGTGTCAATTGATTTTTAAAATCATCATTCATTAGTTTTCTAGCAAGACCTGATAATATTCTTAAATGCTTATTTTGTTTTTCCCCTTTTGGTACAGCTATACCAAATATCAATTGAACATTTTTATCCGTGTTCCAGTCAATTGGATTTTTTAATTTGATAAAGACTAAAGAAGAATCTTTCACTGAAATCGATTGAGTATGTGGAATAGCAACACCTAACCCCATAGAAGTTGACATTTCTTCTTCACGTTTATAAACATCGCGGATAAACAAATCTTTGTTACATAATCTTTTTTGAGTATCCAAGATATCTGCAAAATGTGTAATGACTTCATCCTTAGTATTTAAATTTACATCTATTTCAATCAACTCTTCATTTATAATTGACATAATAAAATTATTCCTCTTCATCAGGCTGGTTGCGTGTTAGTAACCAAATAATTGCAACTGCAACTGCCGTTCCAATAACAAATGCTAATAGATACATAGGAATATTACTTACTAAAGGTAATGTTTCCAACCCACCAATTGGAGCCGATAAAGTAACACCGAAGATAGGAATCAAAGCGCCAGTCACACCTGCACCGATACATAAAGCTGGAAGAATCTGTTTTGGTTTAGACATTACATAAGGAATAGCACCTTCAACGAAGAAACTTAACCCCATAATGTAAGCTCCAATCTTGGCTGAGCGAAGACTTTCGTTAAATTTCTTAGGGAATAGAGTTGCAGCAACTGCACAAGATGTTGAAACAACCATTGCACTGCATCCACAAGCTGCCATAATTACACTTGGTACAGGAGAACCATCTGCAGCCGTTAATGTAGCAACTGAGAAAAGATAAGCTGTTTTATTGATAGGTCCACCTAAATCAAGGCCAAGCATTACACCGATAATTGCACCTAATACTGCAGCATTTGAGCCACTTAATCCCTGTAGGAAGTTAGTTAATCCCTGATTAATAGGAGATACGACAAAATTGATACATTCCATACCTGCCGCAGCTAATAGTAAACCAACAATTGGGAATATCAATAAAGTCTTAATCCCTTCTAAAGAACGTGGGAAATTAGCACATAACTTCTTTAATAATACTATAATATATCCACTCAAGAATCCAGCAGCAATTGCTCCTAAAAAACCTGATCCACCATTAGCAGCCATCTGACCACCTACGATACCTAACAACAATGCTGGACGATCGCCAATAGCAAATGCGATATAACCTGCCATGATAGGGAACATAAAGCCCATGGCAATTCCACCAACTTCTAATAACCATGCACATAATGGTGTACTTGAACCAAAAGTTGCTGCAGATGCATTTGCAAAATCAAGCAAAAATGCAGCTGCTGTCAGAATACCTCCACCAATAACGAATGGAAGGAAATGCGAAACACCTGACATCAAATTATTATAGAGTTTTTTAGTATTCATATTCTTTCTCCCTGGTATATTTAATAAATATCCACTTCGCCATTTTCAATAGCATCAAAAATCTTTTTAACGTTACGAATTGCATCTGTTACAGAAGCTTCTAGCACCTTTTTACCTCTAAAACGTTCTGTCTCTACATTTGTATCTGCCGCAACAATGATATAGTCTGCTAATTGGATATCTTCTTCTGTTAATTTATTTTCAACTCCTGCAGAACCATCTGTTTCAATCTTTACTTCATACCCTCTTTTCTTAGCAGCTCTTTCTAAATTTTCTGCAGCCATATAAGTATGAGCTATACCAGCTGGACAAGCACAAACACCAATTATTTTCATATTATTTTGCCTCCTTTATTAATTGTATGTTTCTTAATTCTCCTTTATTTAAAGAACTTAATGGATTTTTATCTGTTTTATTTTCTTCTAAATCAATAGTAGATAATGTATGGCTATCTAGATAGATCAAAGACATTTCAATTTCATTTTGATCATCATTGTTATAGACTCTCAAAATATAAGAATCTGATTTATCCGCTTTTACCAGACTTCCAAAACCAACATTAGTTGTTCCTAAAGAAACAAAGTCATATTTTGAAGGAAGTACTTTATCTAATGAGTTTGTTGGGAAGTAAGAAATAGGATTTAATGATTTGTCAAAATCTTGTTTTTGATAATACACCAAATCTGATGCAAATAATACATATTCTTTATTAACTTGATTAAAATCTAATTGATCAGAAACAGATATTCCAAAGTCGAATGTATTTTCTTTTTTCATCTGACATTTTGGCGTTTCGAATATCATATAATCCAATCCACTTGGTCTTCCTGGGCGCCTATTCAAATCAGGATATCCCATTGCTCCATAACTTCTAAATACAGTTAATGCTATATCTTTATTTCCTTCATTTACAAACTCATACTCTTTTAATCCACGTGTATATAGAGTGGTAATTATATCTCCAACTCGAGTCACGTGATTTAAGATTGGGAAAGTAGGGCTTGGTTCTTCAAACCAATTTTCTTCTTTCCATACAGCCAATTCTTTTGGATTTGTTTCTCGTTTTACGATTCCATATTGAGTTCCTGCATACGAATAATCTTGTTCTTTATCCCCTTTAATTACAAATCTAACTCGATGTTGTTCGGCTTCGTTTTTAATATGGCCAGAAACATGAATGATTTTTGAGTCTTTATATAATTCAATTTTAATGACATATTCTAATTTAGAATCTAGTTTTTTCAACTTTCTTGAATTTAAATCATATGGTATTTCTAAATTTCCATTGATTTCCATCCACTGTATTTCATCACTTACAAGATAAGTTGCCTTAGATACAGATAAATCATCAGTTATTTTCAAATCATAATTTGGATAAGAATAATCAAAGCTGTCCCCTTCGTCCCCTGATTCTTCGATCCATAATGATTTTTCAATCTTTTTGCCTAACAACTTGTCTTCAATACACAAACCATTTTCATTTAGGTGAATCTTATAGTATTTATTTTCGATAAAACGATCATAATTCTGAACTAACTTCACACCTATTCCTTCATCTACAACACTATATTTACGATAACAAATTCCTGGTAATTCTTCTGTTTCTAAAATGATGTCTGATTCATAATAGAATTTTGAATCATCGATTAAATCAATATTCCTTCTCAAAACTCCACAATTTTTCTTAACTGTATTTACAACAGTGAAAGAAAGTTTCTTATCTTCAGAATAAATACTGAAATTTGGAGTTCTTGAGAATACTTTCATTTTTTGAATTCGCTTTACCGCATACGGTACTGTATTAAAGATATAAATTGGAATCTCGTTTTGTCCATTATCAGTCGATAAAGCAACTATTTTCATCAAATAAATCATTAAAGATTGAGCTAATTGCAAAGCATTCTTCGTTTCTCTTTCAATATAAACATTGGTTTCATCTGTTAATGTTGCGGAAGAATGAGTTTGACACTTCAATAACGTATCCCAAGCCTTATCAATCAACCCATGATCATATTCAATTCCCAATGAATCTAACATTGTCATCAAAGGCTGTAATTCATAAGTCAGTAAACGTTCACACATATCCTGAAGAGCTTTTATATCTGCACGAGCAGAAAAAATAGATTTGTGAACTCGATGATACTGTGTACTAAACAACTCATCTTTATGTGTTTTAATATCTTTTCCTTTTTCTCTGATTGTCTTAAAGAAATCTTCCCATGTTGTTTGTTTAAACTCAATTTCATCTTGCTGACTATTGTATTCAGCTATTCGTTTAGGTATATCTAGCATTACTGGGTTTTGATCAAAACCTAATGGAAATACAAATTCATTTTCAATTGTTGAATAGTCTAATAAACGATCAATTAAAGAATGAACACTAATTTTATTGTAGTCTGTAGCACTCTTGTCAAATAATGTTTTATTTTTAAAAGGATAACACCCATACCCATATCCAGCAATCATGGTATAAACTAGAATTTGACTTCCATCATTTGACTCCATGTAGAATTCACTACCTAAACCATAATGATCTCCAACACCTCGTGTAATAACAAAGTCTTTAATTCCAAATTGATTGAATATTTTCGGAAAATCGTAAGAATGTCCGAATGAATCAGGTAAATAAGCTACTTTTGATACATTTCCTAACTCTCTAGCTTTTTTAATACCTAGCCTCAAATTATTTACCACTGATTCACCATTGCAAATAAAACAATCTAATTGAGATTGAAATGGTCCAATTACTAGTTTCTTCTCACTAATCAGTTCTTTGATATAATCTTCATCTTCTGGATGTAGAGTTATGTATTCATCAATTGGAACTGTTTGTCCATCTAGAAAGAAATTGGTTATACGTCCTGTACGAAAGCCATCTAACATTTCTTTCATATTATACGAAAATTGAACTGTTGCATCTTGTACTGAAAAGTACCATATCAAATCCCAATGTGTATGATGTATGCAATGAGCAATTTTTTTCATTTTCTGTCTTCCCTCCTTACGCAGAAATCATAACGGAAAAAAGCTTCAACAATAAAGAGCAACATCTCCTGAATTTTTGCATCAATCTACCTAATTGTTGCAAAAAAAAGAAAGATCAGTCTAATACTTATTTGGTATACTATAAGTCGAATATATTGGAAAAGGTGACTCTTATGTTGGAAAATAAATTTCAAAAACTACTAAATGTATTATTAGATAATAAAAATGAATACATAACTGTTAAATCCATTTCAACACAAATGGAAGTATCACCTCGAACAGTGCATAATTACCTCAATTCCCCTGAATTCTTGCAATTTATCTATCCTGCTTCTCTTGATAAAAAATCCAATAGAGGAATTTGTTTACTTGTCAACGAAGAAGACTATTTTATAATACGATCTAAATTAAATGATACAGGTCCAGTGCCTTTCTCATATTCAACGGATATAGATTATATTATGTTTTCTTTACTATATTCGGAAAATCTCAATGCGCAGCATTACTGTAATAATCTTTATATCTCTTTATCTAAATTTTCAGAATATATCAAAGAAATCGAGAAATTCATTGAAAGATATGGGCTTAAATTAAAAGCCAATAAAAAAAGCGGTTATCAACTTCATGGTGATGAAGAGAATATACGCAATATGTTTTATCATTATTTAAAAACACTATATACACCTAAAGAAAAACAGCCAATAAACATTGGAAGGCTGACTGAGCAAACTGAATCTATTATTAAGGATCTTATTGGAGAAGAAGATATTTCTAAATTATTTGATATTATGAATATTACAGAAAAAGTAATGAATTCCTTTTTCACCGATGAAGATTATAATATGATTTTTTTAGAATTTACTATTCTCTACATTCGATGTTCAAAAAACTTACATGCTAATCTGGATAATAAAGTTGATACCCATTCACAAGAATATTACTATGCTTCTTTGACAAAAATTTATATGGAAAAGGATCTTTCAATATTCCTTTCCGATGCTGAAATCGTTTATATTACTAAACTATATTTAAGTGCTAGAAAGCAAAAGAATGAAGCGACTGATACAAATAACAATGAAGTATTGGAAATTTTTTTGCAAATCTTAAGTATAAGACTAAACTTTGAATTAACAAACGATTTTGAACTACGACAAAATCTACTAAATCACTTGCGCCCAGCAATTCACAGAATCAAACATGGTATGTCAAACAAAAATCCATTATTAAATCAAATCAAAGAAAATTATACAGAAATATATATGGCTGTTATGACAACTATCGAAGATTTAGAAGATATTGAAAATATCATGTTTGATTCTGATGAACTAGGCTATATATGCCTACATATCATTGCCGCAGTAAATCGACCATCCAATCTAAAGAAAATTAATACAGCTTTGATCTGTAATGAAGGACTTTCTATTGAAATCTTTTTAAAAAATATCATAGAATCTTATTTCCGGGAAATTGAAATATCAGATATTTTTAGAGAAACCAATATTCAACAACTAAACCCTAAAGATTATTCTCTTATATTAAATACAACCAGTCATAAATACAATCAAAATAATATTGTAAACATCTCAAAGAATTTCACTTCTCATGATCATTCTTTGATACGTCACTCTTTATTTCAAATTAAAAATAAAGTAAATATTGATTCAAAAATACTCAGTAATTACTTATTGTTCTACCATACAACAAATTTATATACACAAGAATCTTTAATAAAAGATTATTGTAAAGACTTATTTAATCACAATTATGTAACAAAAGACTTTTACAAATCAGTACTTCAAAGAATGAAATCAAGTGGCACATACATAGCTCGAGGCATCGCACTTCCTCATGGATCAAAAGACTTCGTTCAGAAATCTGTAATAAGTCTAATTCATTTAAAAAAACCTATACTTTGGGATAATGAAATTACGGATTTAGTGATATTAGTTGCAATTAATGATGATGACGCAAAAAATTACAGCTATTTATTCAGAAAAATCATGAGGATTGCATCCAATGATGATTTAAGTAAAAAACTAAAACACTGTACAGCTGACGAACAATTATATGAACTCTTAAATAAAGTTTCACTATAGCATTTTCAATTAGAAGCAAAAAATAGTCAAAACTATTAGATATCAAAAAAGTTCGCTACGTGAAGTGAAAAAGTAAATTCCACACCTAGAAGAATTTCGTTGACTTCACTTTTACAGAATTTCAACTTTCTTTTTTGTGGCATTTTTTCTTACAATTTCTTCATCTCCTGCTGTCTTTGTTCTAGGAGGTATTCATCATGGCCAACAATAAGCATCTTACTCTTTCAGATCGTATCATTATTGAAAAAGGTTTGAATAATAACTCTTCCCGTAAATCCATTGCCGATACCTGGTACTATGTCAAGAAAATGGACAAGTTAAATAGAGAGTTTGTCCATCTAGTTAACCTTGTTCCATAAATCTTCATATTGTTTAGGCGACATATAATCGCAATGACTATGTATTCTCGCTGTATTATAAAATGTTTCTGTATGTTCAAAACATAGATCATACACATGATCGTAGTCCAATATCACCTTGCGATTCAGCCATTCTTTTTTGATCAGTGAATGAAAGGATTCAATACATGCATTATCATAGGGTACCCCTTTTTCTGAATAGCTTCGTTTCATACCGTTTGTCAATTCACTATATTTTCTACAAGTAAAATGAATTCCACGATCACTATGTATAATCAATGGATCTTTTATTTCCCTGCGTTGTTTTGCAATCTCAACGCATTTTAATACTTCTTCTACTTCCAGTGTTTTGCTCAATGTCCATGCTATGATCTTTCTTGAACATAGATCCATAATGCTTGTCAAATATACAAATCCATCCGCTATTGTCCATATATATGTTATATCTGTACACCATACCTCATTTGGTCTCTCTGGATTAAAATTTCTGTCTAATACATTTGTTAGCCTACTGTTAAAATCACTATTCAATGTTGTGATCGTATACGGCCTTGCCCAGCATGCTCGAATCCCTAGTTCCTTCATATATAGGCTGACCGTTCGCTATGATATGGTATGACCTTCCTTTTTAAGACATTCTGTTATTTTGGGTGCCCCATATATCCCGTGGCTTTCTTTATGGATCTGCTGTATCTTTTCCATGACCATTTCCTTATGCAGCTGTTGTGGACTCTTTTTTCGCTTCAGCCATGCATAGTAGCCCGATTTTGATACCTTTAGTTGTTTCAGCACTCCAGTAACTTCAAATTCTGGATTGGACTGTGAAGCTTCAAAAACCAGCTGGTATCGTATTTGAGTTAGTCTCCCAGAATGCTGATGGCTTTTTTTAATATTTCAAGAGCATCTTGTGTGTTTTTCAATTCTCTTCGCAGTCGGGCATTTTCTTTTTCAAGATCACTGCTGAAGTTACCGGAACCGCGAAACTGTACTTCATTATTGTTGTTTTTGTATTCCCGCTTCCAACGAGCAAGCGTGCTGTTTCCAACACCAAGTTTGGCTGCACATTCTGCATGTATCATATCTGGATGATCTTCACAAAATTTAACGGCATCCTTTTTAAACTGAATATCAAACTGTTTTTGTTTATTTGCCATAGAGTGTTATTTCCTCCTTACTTTTTATTCTCTATGACATTGTACCATTGTTTGCAGATCTCTCTTTTTGACTAGTCCGTTTTTTATTCTGCATCCAGAAGGGATTTTTAACCATAACGGGTGTAAATATCTCTTTCTTGATGCTTTTGTCTTTCTTCATTTTTACATTCCTTCTTTTAGTTAGAAAGTATCCTTCTAAACAAAATATACTCTCTTTGCTTGTGCTTTGTATTTTGATCCTTCCTGTTGGTCTATTCACATCAAATTACCTGCAAAAGCCTTTATCGGATCAGGCAAACCGTCTGGAGCACTTTCTTCATGAAACCTTCCAAGGTCAAAGCGGAGATGATCGCATACTTTCTTCCGGTATGGTATCTTTAGGCAACAACTATGCCAGTGATGAAATCGTATTTACCGCACAGATGGAAACAAAACCTAAATCCAACATTTATTTAAAAAACTTTACCGGCTTTTTATACGAAGAGAATCAATGGAGCCAGGATGATGCGACACGCCAGATTGATAAAGTTGGAGACTTATATGCATCCTATTTATCTCCCTATCAGTATCGTAACTATCAGGCAAGAATTCGAAATGCATTGACCGATCAACTGGATATGGAATCACAAACGATAACGATCCTGCCGGAACAAAAAACCGAATGGGATACAACATTAACACCTTATGATCTACTCACACAATGGAATCATAACCAGAGTACGACTTATTCCTTTTATCCGGAATTGGATCATGTACAAAACTTAGATTCATTAGATCTGGAAGAAGAATTGGAGCAATTCATACAATACGATCAAAGTGCGGCACAACGTCTCTATCAAAGCGTTGATATGGATGCTTTACCAAGGCTGGCAAAGCTGGTAGAAGATAATCCAAAAACAGATTTGAATGAAATTACAGTTTTTATTGTAAAGCTTTTAGAAAACTACACAGAATATACATGAACACCTGGTTATATGTCCTCACAGGAGGATGCCGTAGAATCCTTTTTGTTTTCCACCAGAAAAGGGTATTGTGTCCATTACGCATCGGCTGCGGCTCTTTTATATCGCATGTACGGTATTTCCAGTCGCTATGTAACTGGGTATGTAATCTATCCACAGGACTTTACGTATAAACAAGGCTCCTTTATGGCAGAAGTTCCGGAAAATCATTCTCACGCATGGATCGAACTTTATTTTGCACGCTACGGATGGATTCCCATTGATATGACACCCGATGCTCATCAAAAAATTCATGTAGAATATCCCGGTCTAGATGAAGAAGAACTTCAACAGCTCATAGCACAAGATACATCTGATTTTTCCAGCTTGCAAAATAACCGAAATCTCAACTATGGCTTTTCTTCAGTATTCAGAATTTCTGATCGTGCTTTTATCCTTTTATTTGTGGGTGGTATCAACATCACTGTGATACTCTTGTTGATTCATTACTTCTATAAGAAGCGCAAAAAAGAATCTTTCTCAACAAAGGAATATATGGATCATATCCTTCATCTTTTCAGTATCTATCCAAGTCTAAAAGACATTGATCTTCTGGATGAAAAAAATATAGATGTGATCCACCATACTGTGCCTGCTTTGTCCCTTGATACGATTTGTCTTCTTCAACAAAAAGCGCAGTTGGTTTATTATTCACCTTATATCGTAGAGCGTAAAGATCTAAAACGTCTGGAAAAATGTTGTCAGGATGCGATTCTATCAAAGCTGCCGTTCTGGAAACGAATTTTCTATCATTATATTTATTGTCTATATTAAAAGAAGATGCGCCGCATCTTCTTTATTTGTCTAATTCTTTGCGTTTTTCGTTGATCAAATCACGAAGCTCCTGTAGTTCTTCTTTAGATGAACTGGACTCTACAAACATCATCGCAAAATCCTTTAACGCACTTTGATTTAAGTATTTAGAAATATATTTTGACTGAGAAACCAAAGGAACAAACTGTCTGGTAATTGAGTTTTTTGTATAACCCACTCCACTGACTTCGATAAATCCCTTCTTCATCAATTTCTTCAAGTTTGGTTGAATCGTATTCATGGTAATATCAGGTATCAGATTCAAAATATCATTTGCGGATAATGGCTCATTGGCATCCCACAAAACCTCCATAATATCTAATTCTCTTTTTGATAATCTTTCTTTCATTCCTTATCACCACCTGTCTAATCATTTTTACTGTAAACATTATACATTATTTGTGTAAAATAGTATTTATTTTTGCATAAAAATCGAAAAATTATAATGTTTAACCCACTTTCAAATGAAACTGAATTTGACTATATCATCAGTTTTGATATAATTTTTCTGTATTGTTTAAGGAGGCTTTAACCTATGCCAAGCCAGGTAATCGTTGGAACTCAATGGGGCGATGAGGGAAAAGGAAAAATTGTTGATGTATTAGCCCAGAAAGCAGACATGATCGTTCGTTTTCAAGGAGGCGACAATGCCGGTCATACGGTCATCGTGCAAGGAGAAAAACATGTGCTTCACCTGCTGCCAAGCGGTGTTTTAAATCCAAATGCACTTTGTGTCATCGGACCGGGTGTTGTATGTAATCCCTTTGTATTATTAAAAGAGATGGAAACCTTAAAACAAGGCGGTTTGACTTGTGATCATATCATTATCAGTGACCGTGCTCAAATGTTGATGCCATATCACTGTTATCAGGATGAACTGGAAGAACAAAGCGCCAGTCATAAGATCGGAACCACGAAAAAAGGAATTGGTCCTTGTTACGCTGACAAATACGCCAGACGTGGTATTCGTTTTCATGAATTCATTGATTTTGAAAGCTTTAAAGTTCGTTTGAAAGAATGTCTGGACTTTAAAAATAAACTGTTCACTAAAGTCTATGATGGCAAAGCCATGGACTATGATCAAATGGTTAAAGATTTTGAAGCCATTTACGATCAAATCGTACCGATGATCAAAGAAACGACACATATTGTGAATGAAGCATTGGACGAAGATAAAATCGTATTGTTTGAAGGGGCACAGGCAGCCATGTTGGATATTAACTATGGTACATATCCCTATGTAACATCTTCTTCCCCAACCAGTGCCGGTGTTACGACGGGCGCTTGTGTAGCACCAAACCGCATCCAAACCGTCGTTGGTGTTGTCAAAGCGTATTCTACACGTGTTGGAGAAGGACCGTTTGTAACGGAGCTGAATGATGAAACAGGACAATGGATTCGTGAAAAAGGCTTTGAATATGGTGCTACGACCGGTCGTCCAAGACGATGTGGCTGGTTAGATCTTCTTGTCGTCAAACATGCGAAAATGATGAATGGTTTAACAGATATCGTCCTGACAAAGATCGATGTATTAAGCGGATTAGATAAGCTGTATGTATGCACCGGTTATGAAATCGATGGCAAGGTCTATGATTATATACCAAGTGATCAGTCCATGGTCGCAAAGGCAAAACCAATCTATAAAGAATTTGATGGCTGGAAAGAAGATATTTCCAAAATGGAAAGCTTCGATGAATTACCGGAAAATTGTAAAGCCTATATTCGCTTTATCGAAGAGTTTACCGGTGTTCGTATGTCGATGGTTTCTGTTGGACCGGATCGTGTCAATAATATTTACATTCATGAAATCTAAAAGAAGCTGCGGCTTCTTTTTTTGATGATAAAATGTAACTAAGTTGAGCAATACGCATCCTTTTTAGAAACAAAGTTAAGTACATCTAAAGCAGAGGTTTATGCTATGATTGAACAAAAGGAGGAATTCTATGCCTAGAAAGTATTTTTTCTTTGATATTGATGGAACACTCACCGATCGAAAGACAAATAAAATCGTTGGCAGTGCACAAAAAGCGTTGAATCTGTTACAAGAAGCCGGTCATTTTGTTGCTATCGCAACCGGAAGAGCACATTATAAATGCATCAACTTCATGAAAGAAGTCGGTCTGCACAACATGGTATGCTGCGGCGGTGGAGGTCTTGTCATCAACGATGTTCTCGTGCGAAATATCCCTCTTGATCTAGAAAAGGCAAAAGCTTTGATCAAGGAAGCCGATGCATTAGGAATCGGCTTATTATTACAGCTAAACGATTCAATCGATGTTTATGCCAAAAATGATTTATTTCGCCAACAAGCAGGGCCCCGACAGGAGCCGACCCGTTATTTTATCGATCCAGATTTAGACTACGATGCCCTAAAAGTCATTTATAAAATTTATATGTCGGTTAGTCCTGAGCAGGAAAAACAAGTCACATTACTCGATACGATCGGACATTTACGCTTTGTTCCGGAATATTATATCTTTCAATACGATGCCAAACATCAAGGGATTCTGGATATGATGAAACAAATCCACGGAGATTTAAAAGATGTCGTTGTATTTGGAGATGATACCAACGATTTAGTGATGTTTGATCCACAATGGACCAGCGTTGCCATGGGAAATGCCGTAGATGAACTAAAAGAAAAGGCATCTTTTGTCACAGATGCCAATATCGATGATGGAATTTATAATATCTGTTTGAAACAAGGATGGTTTGAAAAAGTATAAAGCCAAAAGGTACAAGCAAAAACTTGTACTTTTTTAATATGGCTCTTTTTTGTCCGTTCGATTTAAAAGATAGTCAACACTGGTATTGTAGTAATCTGCCAGTTTTACAAGCTGTTCCAGGGGAATCGCGCGGTCATCATTTTCGTACCTAGAGTAGGTTCTTTGCGTGACGTTAAGATACTTAGCGATTTCGGCTTGCGTCAGATCGTTGTCTTCTCTTAAATCTCTTATCCTCTTCAGCTTCATAGTGAATCCTCTAACTCTATTTCATAATAATTATATATTACTTGAAAAGAAAACAGACAGTTTAGGTCAAAACGGACTAATCTGCTATGTTTCTAAGTTCAATGGATTTCCGTTAAGAAAGTGTTAAATCCCAAGCTTTTTTCCAGGAAAGTGGGGCACTATACCCACTAAAACGCTTTCTCTTTCCACTTTCCATAAGCCAGACCAACCGAATCTGCCAAAAACCATCCAATCGGGATCGACCACCAAATGGCCAGTGTTCCAAACCTTGAAGCAAGCATATAGGATAAAACAACACGGGTTCCTAAAGAGATTACGGTCAAAACAACAGATATGCCGGCTTTTCCGATACCTCTGTAGTATCCATACAACAAAAACAAACAACCGATTCCCACGTAACAAGCCCCTTCTACATGCAGATATGTGACACCCTCGCTAATGATCTGGGTTTGTTGAGGATCAATAAATAAACTCATCAATTGGGGCGCAAAGACAAATACCAGAACTGAAATGAAAACACAGAATAAAAATGCGATACCAATAGCACTGCGCAGCCCTTTTTGCATTCGATCGATCAGGCCGGCTCCTTTGTTTTGGGCAATATAAGTTGAAAACGCATTCCCAAAATCCTGCACCGGCATATAGGCAAAGGAATCGATCTTTACGGCTGCCGCAAAAGCGGACATCGTTACAACGCCAAAAGTGTTGACTAGCCCCTGTATCAACAGAATACCAAAGTTCATGACACTTTGTTGAATACATGTCAATAAAGAATAACTGGTAATTCGCCGACAGATGTCTTCATCATAATGCATATGTTTTCTAGAGGGCAAAATCCTTCTTTGTCTGATAAAGACATAAATCAGCATTCCCAATCCACTAAAAGCCTGTGATATAAGTGTCGCAATGGCAGCGCCATCCACAGACATGTGCAAGCCTAAGATAAAATATAAATCTAATATAATATTTGTCACAGCGGCAACCCCTAAAAAATACAAAGGTGTTTTCGAATCTGATAAGGCACGAAGTACCGAGGCAAAATAGTTATATAAAAACGTAAAGAAAATACCTAAAAAGATGTAAAACAAATATGCTTTCGTATAAGCGTAAATTTCCGGTGGAATATTCATAAATCGTAAAATGGGATCCATCCCTGCAAGACAGCCTATTTCCAAAAGCAGGCTTAAAATACTAATGCCCGCAAACGAAAGAAAAAAGGCATTTTTCATACGATCAAAATCTTTAGCACCATACAACATCGAAAATAATACGCCGCTTCCCATACATAAACCAAGGATGATGGAATTCAAAAATGTCATTAGAGTAAAAGCAGAGCCTACAGCTGCCAAAGCATCTGCACCAATGCATTTACCGACAATCAAAGTATCTGCCACATTGTAAAGCTGCTGAAGCATATTGCCTAAGATCATGGGAAGGGCAAACAGAATCAAGGACCGTGTGACCGGTCCCTGAAGTAAACGTGTATCCAAATTCATAATCTTTTCAATCTTTAGAAAACAGCCTTTGAAAGAACTTCTCCTATGGCATCATGAATCACAAGATCAGCCATACCATCTCTATCGGTGCTGGACTTATTGATCAATACAAGATCCTTCCCATGAAAATAATCCAGTAAACCAGCGGCCGGATAGACCACAAGACTTGTTCCTCCCACAATCAACATATCTGCCTGCTCAATGGCCTGAATGGCACCATACAATACATTTTGATCCAAACCTTCTTCATATAAGACAACATCGGGTTTAATGATGCCGCCACACTTTGGACAGCGCGGAATGCCGTTTTCATCTCGTGCTTCAATTGTTTGATGCAGGTCATAATGCGCATGGCAGTGCATACATGTATTTTTGTGGACACTTCCATGCAGCTCAAAAACACGTTTCGATCCAGCCATTTGATGCAAGCCATCAATATTTTGCGTAATGACAGCCTTGCACTTTCCTATTTTTTCAAGATGCGCCAGTGCCAAATGTGCCTTGTTCGGTTTGGCATCCGGATAAATCATCTGATTAAAGTAAAACTCATAAAACTCCTTGGGATTCTGCATAAAGAAGCTGTGCGAAACCATACGTTCTGCCGAGTATCGATATTTCTTTTTATATAAGCCATTATCACTTCGAAAATCAGGAATACCACTCTCTGTGCTGACACCGGCACCACCAAAAAACACAATGTTCTTTGCCTGTTCGATTCTCTCTTTTAAATCCATATTGTCACGCTCCTGTACTTATTATACTCCAATTTTCTTTCTACATGCCGACAAATACCGTTTCAAATGCGTATTCTCTTCCCTTTTCATCCAGGATGCGAATTGTTGGATCCTCCAAGGTGGAAGTATCCAGGCTGAAAATCAATACATCTTCCTGTACGGAATCTTGTTTTTGAAAATGAATAGTGATCGTATTTCCATTCTGCTCAGCCTTCACAGTTTTTGGATCAACATGCATGTGATTCATGACAATCATTTGTTCTTTGGATGAATTGATCATATAGAATCCGGTATCATCAAACATAGATACATCAACAGCATTTACATCCATACGTACCATACTGACTTCCTTATTCTGACAACCTAAACACGCCAACAAAAACAATGCACAAATACTCAATTTTTTCATATGATTTACCCTAAAAAATCTTTCCTTCTATCTTTATACTACATTATTTTTATGCAATAGTATAGACGGTATCACTATAGAGAATCTCTCTTTACAAAAAAACAGTCAGGATTTCCTGACTGTTCTTTTTAGACTGTTTGTCTTTCCTGAATGTCAAATGTGTAAGCACCATCCACATAGTCAACCGTTAAATCCGATTCTTTAAAAACACCGACTTCAATGATCTTTTTCGCAATGTTGGTTTCAATCTGACGTTGGATATATCGTTTCATAGGTCTTGCTCCATAAACCGGATCGACACCCATCTTGGCAATCTGGGCATAAACCGCATCTTTGACATGAAGATGAATATCTCTCTTTTCCAAACGCTCTTTTAGCTGATCCATAAATTTATGGGCAATCTTGATAAAAGCACTGTCATCTAAGGCATTGAAGACAATGATCTCATCAATACGGTTGATAAACTCCGGTTTAAAGTGACGTTTAACTTCTTCCATATATTTATCATGATTATTTGCCTCAAAGGCATATTGTGAACCTAAGTTGCTGGTGAGGATAATGATCGTATTTTTGAAATCTACGGTCACACCTTTGGAATCCGTAATTCGTCCATCATCCAGGATCTGTAATAAGACATTAAAGACATCTGGATGCGCTTTTTCAATTTCATCAAACAAGACGATACTGTATGGATTTCTTCGTACCGCTTCGGTCAGCTGGCCACCCTCATCATAACCAACATATCCCGGAGGAGCACCGATCAAACGAGCCACACTGTGCTTTTCCATGTATTCAGACATATCGATACGAACGATGTGTCTTTCATCATCAAAAAGCTGTTGAGCCAAAGCTTTGGCAACTTCCGTTTTACCAACACCTGTTGGTCCCAAGAACATAAAGGAACCGATCGGTCTGTTTTCATCCTGAATCTGCGCTTTACTACGTAAGATCGCATCCGTTACAAGCTCCAAAGCCTGATCCTGACCTACGACACGTTTTTCAAGGTTATCTTTTAAGTGCAACAATTTTTCTCGTTCACTTTCGACCAAACGAGTTACTTCGACACCTGTCCATTTAGAAACAACTTTGGCAATCATTTCTTCATCCACAGTTTCCTGAATCAAAGCATCCTCTTTTTGCAGAGCCTGTTGCTTTTTGATACGTGCTTCCAGTTCCGGAATTACTGAATACTGCAAACGAGCGGCTTCTTCATAACGAGCGTCATTTTGTGCCTGTTCTAAATCTAATCGAGCTTTCTCTAGTGCTTGTTTGTCTTCTTTGGCATGGGCCAATACCGCTTTTTCATCTTCCCAGCGTGTGTACATTTCATCTCGCTTACTTTGCAGCTTACCTAACTTTTCTTCGATTTCCTGACGACGTTCGATTGCCTTTTTATCTTCTTCTTTGGCTAATGATGTCTTTTCAATCTGCAACTGTAAGATCTCCCGCTGCAGCTCATCCAATTCCTGCGGCATGCTTTCCATCTCCACTTTTAAGGTTGCACAAGCTTCATCCACTAAATCAATAGCTTTATCCGGCAGGAAACGATCCGTAATATATCGATCGGATAACGTCGCAGCCGCAATCAAGCTTTCATCCAGAATTCGAACACCATGATACGATTCAAAGCGATCCTTTAAACCACGCAAGATACTGATAGTATCTTCAACGCTTGGTTCCTGTACATTGACCCTTTGAAAACGTCTTTCCAAAGCCGCATCTTTTTCAATGTATTTACGATATTCATTAAACGTAGTGGCACCGATACAATGTAACTCCCCACGCGCCAACATAGGCTTCAACAAGTTAGCGGCATCCATGCTGCCTTCCGTTTTACCGGCACCAACCAGATTATGAATCTCATCAATGAATAGGATGATCTGTCCGTTTGATTTTTTGACCTCGTCCAAAATTGCCTTTAAACGCTCTTCAAATTCACCACGATATTTGGCACCGGCAATCAGCGATCCCATATCCAGCTCGATCAATCGTTTTTCTTTCAACGATTCCGGCACATCCTTTTTCATGATACGCCAGGCAATACCCTCTACAACAGCGGTCTTACCAACACCTGGTTCACCAATCAAAACAGGATTGTTCTTTGTTTTACGTGATAAGATCTGCATCACACGACGAATTTCATCATCACGTCCAATGATTGGATCAATCTTTCCATCCTTGACATCCTGTACCAGATCTCGACCATATTTCTTTAAAGCTTCTACATTTTCTTCCGAATTCGGTGTATCAAATTTCTTACCGTTTCTTCTTTCCAATTCTGCTTCCTTGGCTTGTTCTTCTTTTAAGCCAAATGCTTTAACTAATTGTTTTGAAACATAGGAACGATTAAACATCAGGGCAATCCAAAGACTGGCAACACTTAAATACGTTTCATCATGTTGTGCAGCCCATTGACTGGCCTTTTCCATCGACTGTTGTACTTCATTGGAGAAGTTTAAATTAGCGGTTGAGGATTTCGCAATCCGACTGTTTTCCTGCGCAATAATTTGTAATGCTTTATTTTTATCCACCTGCAGTCGATCATATAAGCCATCCAACACATCATCTTTAAAGATGGCTTCCAATACATCAATCGTATCGACACTGGCATGTTGATATGATTTTGCCAGGTTTACCGATTCCATTAAAATCTTTTGCAGACGTTCTGACATTTGTTCAAAGTTTACCATAGAGCAACCCTCCTTTTAGCACTCTCTATCTATCTGTGCTAAGTGTATTATAGCACAATTTTTAGCACTGTAAAGAGTTAAGTGCTAAAAAATTTAGAAAAGAAAACTGATGCTTGCATCAGAATTCTAATATCACTTTTTATAAAGTTATTATGTAGAATAAACTATTCTACAATTTTAAATCTTTTTTTTATCTTCCTAATAACTATAAAATGCCTGACTATTTGTTCTATTCTTGCTCTATTTTACATTTGTCCACATTTTATGATGGATAGTAATACAAATGTAAATTTTAATGTCTAAAAAAATAGTGATTTCGAAAACCCCCAACAATCACTATTTCTATCATTATCTCTTATAAAACCATGCTTCAAATTTTGCTTGATTCTCTTTAGAATGTCGAAAATCTACGACCTGTTTTTTCTGATTTCTGTCTAAATATTCCAGATGAATTCTGGTACTGCCATCATGTGTCATAGAAACTTTTGATGTCGTAAAGCCAATTAAGGAATCAATGGCATTGCGGTTAAAGATCAGTATTCCCGGCTTAAAGAAACAAAGTAACCATTCTCTTTGATCCTCCGGTATATCCATGTCCTTTCGTTCATCAAATTTTCTCTGGCTTATCCTTTCCTGTTGTCTTAAAAAACGAACGGAACGAATCCAGGGAAAAACTACACTTAAAACGAAAGTCAGGCACACGATGCCGGCAGGAAGAAAAATGGAAGTCTGCCAGCGATCCTTTTGAAAAACATACAGAATGACACCAAATACAAAGAGCATAAAAAGACAAACAAAAAGACTTCCTCGAATCGAAAGAAATAAAAGCTTGTTTAAAGAAAAGCGATAAGGTTCCTTACTTTGTTCATACAGTGTACGTCGATCCATATTATCTTCTCCTCTTCTTTGGTTTCATGATCAAAAATATGCCGGCAAAAATCAAAATACATCCTATAATATTCGTTGCCAAAATCGGATCCTTTAACAGAAACCAGCCACAGAATAGTGATGTCAATGGTTCAAACAGACAAAACAAAGAAGCCATGCCAGAACCAATCAAGCGTGTACCCACCTGCAACAATAAAGTGCCCCCAATCGATAAAGCACTTAACGCAATCAAAGAAACGATAGCTAATCCATTCACAGTGATAGAAAAGCTTCCTAGCACAATTCCGATTATGCCTAAAACGATCACTTCCATAATACAGGCATAAAAAGCCAACACAAAAGGATTTAAAGCTGCCAGGCCCTGCTTATCCAGGATCACCATATAGATGGCATAAGTCAAACCGGAAACAATGGCGATCAACATTCCGATTCCATTGTTCATATTGCCAAAATCAATAAAGAACAAAATACCTAAAATAGATAGGATCAAGGCAATCCACTGAATCTTTGAAAAATGATTCTTATAGTAAAAGTATAGAGTCAAAAATACAAAGATCGGATACATAAAATGCAGAGAGGTCGCATTCCCGGTCGGAATAAACAGATATGACGTGCTTAATAAAATCAGTGTTAGAACTTGAAAAAAGCTGTCCAACGCAATCGATGGAAGTATAGAAACATCAAGTTTTAATGGAACTTTTTTAATCTTGATCATACATGCCGAAAAAATCCCCAAGCCTAAGAACCGGAAGAAGCCAATGGCAATCACATCGTAATTCATAGAGAGGACGATCTTCGTAAATAAAGGCACCAATCCAAAACAGATAGCGCTGATAATCGATAATATCATTCCCTTTTTCATCGTTCCTATTATACCTCAAAAGTCTTTAAAGGTTGAATCGTTTTTTGATCTACATAACGTAGTGCAACCAGACTTAAAAAGGCACACAATATCTCTGTAATCACAAAGGAAAGCCAACAGATATTCAAGCCAAATATAGATGCGAAAACATAGGTAAGAGGAACCAGAACAACAAGTTGTCTTAGTAAAGTGATCCACAAGGAAGTATTCGGATGGCCCAAAGCCTGAAACACGGAGCCAAGCACCATGGAGATTCCCGCAAACACAAAACTAAACGATATGATGCGTAAAGCCGGTATCCCCATTTCCATCATCGACACATTGGCATCAAAAAGTAATAAAAGCTGCGATGGAAAAATCTGAAAAATCAATGTACCCACAGCCATGATCACAATGCTTAATCCCAAAGAAATACGGATGGCCTGTTGAATTCGAGAATAAGCTTTTGCACCATAGTTGTACGCTAAAATCGGTACCAGCGCATTGGTCATCCCTAAAACCGCCATAAAGACAAACTGCTGAAGTTTGTAGTAAATGCTGAAGACGTTGACGGCCAATAAGGAAAAAGGAACTAAGATCTGATTCATAAAGACGGTCATAAAGCTCATGATCGACTGCATCAGAATGGCCGGAAATCCAATTTTATAAATTTGTTTTAATATAGAAAAATCCAGAGAAAAGGATTGGATATGAATTTGGATGGATTGCGTCTTTTTTTGAACGATCCAAATCCCTAACAACATCGCAATGATCTGTCCTAAGACTGTCGCAAGAGCGGCACCGGCAACACCCATGGCCGGAATACCGAAATAGCCAAAAATAAAGATCGGATCAAGAACGATATTCACTATAGCACCAATTCCCTGCATGATCATATTATATACAGGTTGACCGCTGGCCTGTAGAATGCGCTCATACGTAATCTGAATAAAAATACCAAAAGAAAGCGTAGTACAAATCTGCAAATATACAACACCCATGTCGATCACATTTTCCTGTCCGGAAAACAATATTAAGAATGGACGAGCCAATAAAAATCCCAGCACAACAAATAGAAGCCAGTTGACAAGGGCAATCATCAAACCATGTAAAACAACCTGATTGGCTTTATCTGTATTTCTTTCACCCAGGCATCTTGATAATAAGGTATTAAATCCAACACCGGTTCCACAGGCAATCGCAATCATGATCGTCTGAACCGGATAGCACAAGGATACGGCAGCTAAGGCATCCTGCGATAAACGAGCCACAAACATACTGTCAACAATGTTGTATAAAGCCTGCACCAGCATAGAGATCATAATTGGCAAGGACATCGTGATCATCAGCTTTGGCATCGGCATAGTTCCCATTTTATTTTCCATTAAAATCCCTCCAAGCACTTAAAAAAGGACCCCCGGGGTCCTTGTCACTTCGATAGTTTCCAATGTTTTATACAAAGTGGATTCATGGTATGGGGCACCATGTTCCTGCCTAATATACCATAAAATAAAATAGATGTATAGAAGGCAAATACATTGACGTCCCACTCCATTCTCTCTATAATCTATAAGAATTTTTAAAAGGAGAAAAGCACATGAAAGTCTTACCAAAAACACTGCTTTTTTTAGCAGGTATCGTATGGTTTATTGCCGGTGGAAATGTGACGTGGATTGGAATCCAAAGCTATGCAGACTATCTGAACATTCTTCATCTTCTGGGATCGAGCTTTGTTTTTATCTTCTTTTTGTGGATGTTTTCCAAAATCGTACAGAAACATTCACTTAGAATTCAAGGATATACATCTAAACAACCCTTTTATTTCTTCTTTGATCGACCATCTTTTATCATGATGGCCTTTATGATGAGCATGGGGATCATCCTTCGTGTTTTTCACCTTGTCTCCTTTGAATTCATTGCGGTTTTTTATACCGGATTAGGTTTGGCATTATGCCTGGCCGGTTTACAGTTTATGCATCATTTTTACACACAACTAAATAGGAGGTTTTTATGAAAAAGTACATTACATTATCAATTCTCTATGCAGTATTGGCTATGGCTGCCGGCATCTTCTATCGAGAATTTACAAAGTTCTTTCATTTTACACAATACACGACTTTATCTACTGTTCACGTTCACTTATTTGCACTAGGCATGATCTTTGTATTACTGATTGGCCTATATCGTGACAAACTGGATTTGAAACAAAACAAACTCTATACGACCAGTTTTCTTGTCTATAATGTCTTTTTGCTCTTTATGGCTCTTATGTTGCTTATCAAAGGTATTCTACAAGTCAGTGGTTCCTCCATACCGATGCTTTTAGTGATTGGAAGTGGTATCAGCCATACAGGTTTAGGTATTTCGATGATTCTTGTACTTCTTTCGCTTTTAAAAGCCTCCAAACAAAATTCATAAAAAAAGGGAGTCAAAATGGTATATCCCATGTCTACTTGACTGGGGATATATCAAAGTGACTCCCAAATGTTATCTTATTTAAATAATTCTTTGCGATTATAGGCTTTCTGCCAGTTCATTGTAAATTCACCTACGGCAATCGTTGTAGCCGGATGATTGATCATATTGAACAATACATCACATGGTACAGTTACAGCCGGAATTCCCGCTTTGATCAATTCATGAACCTGATACGTATTTTTAAAGCTTGCCGCAACAACCTTTGCCGGCATATTATGAATGCGCAACATCTCGATTAAATCTTTTGTCGTTTCTACACCATCACCATAGTTACACATACGATTGACATAAGGTGCCAGATAATCCGCACCGTTGGCAGCCGCAATGAAAGCCTGCTCTGCCGTATAAATGGCTGTTGCCAAAGTGTGAATACCTAACTTTTTACATTCCTTGATAGCTTTTAAACCATCATGTGTAACCGGAATCTTTACATACATATTCTTAGGACGAAGCTGGGAAATTTTCTTAGCCTCTTCCATGATACCTTCATAATCCGTCTTTACGACCTGGATAAACAATTTCTGATCTTCATCCAAAATATCGATCAAATCTTGAATGACTTCCGTTGCCTCTCTTCCTGATTTTGTCAAAATAGTAGGATTTGTCGTTACTCCTGCTACTGTGCATAGTTCTTTTAGCGCTTTAATTTGTGCCACATCTGCCGAATCAATAATTAGTTCCATAATAAGCCTCCTCAAGCATATTTAATATACCAATATTTTTATTGTTTGTCTATAATTTTTTATTGTTTTTTATTGTTTATAAAAAAAGACAGACTCTTTTAAAATCTGTCTTTTGATCACTCTATTTGTTTAGAAAGCTTCTTTTCCTTTAGTGTATGTCATTTCTACACTGTAATCATCATTTAAAATAACTAAGTCGGCATCTTTTCCAGCCTGAATGCTTCCTTTACGATCATCCACACCTAACATGCGAGCCGGGTTGATCGTACAAGAATTAATGGCGGTTTGCCATGGAACCAATGCCTTTTCCACCAGGATTCCCAAGCCTTTGTTTACGTTCAAGGTAGAACCGGCCAATCCCTTTGTCGATGTTAAGTGTGCACTTCCATCTTCATACAATTCAATTTCATTACCACCAAACAATGTTTTTGTTCCGGCCGGTAAACCTTTGACCATCAATGAATCGGTGATCATAACGGAATAATTGGCACCTTTCGCTGTAAAGAAATCATTTAACGCATCATAGGTGGAATGATTGCCATCACAGATAATTTCGCCATATACATCACGGAATCTAAAGGCAGCTCCTACCAGTCCTGGATCACGATGATGGAACTTGGTCATACCATTATATACATGCGTCATACTTTTGGCACCATGAGCGATGGCCATACGAGCCTGTTTGTAAGTGGCACCGGAATGTCCCTGACTTACGACAATATCATGATCCACACAGAATTTAGTCAACTCATAGTTTTCATCGTGTTCACAAGCCATAGTGATGATCTTGATCAAATGATCACTGGCTTCATAATACCGTTTGAACTGTTCCACATCCGGTTTTACACAATATTGTTCCGGCTGTGCTCCCTTATAGACCTGATCCAAATACGGTCCTTCAAAGTGAATTCCTAAGATTTCAGCACCTTCATACCCTTCTTTGACAACCTTGGCAACATTTTTGACAGCCTTTGTCAAGACTTCTTCGCTCTGTGTAATTGTTGTCGGCAAGATACCGGTCACACCTTCTTTGACGATGTTTTTCATCCAGTTTCGCAAGCCTTCTTCTTCAGCATCGTTGGTATCAAAACCATAGGCACCATGTGTATGTACATCAATAAACCCCGGTACAATTCGTTTATCCCCGTAATCCTTATCGACTGGTTTGGTTTCATAAGGATAGATATTCGCGATTTTTCCATCCTCTACTTCGATCTGTGCATCGATCCAGTTATTCAATACCCAGACTCTTTTACTTTGTATGATCATAGAACAATCCCTCTTTTCTATATGCTTATTATACCTTGTAACCCCCTGATTTTCCTCTGTAACGCCTTATACTTTTTAAGAAACTTTTTGCACAAAAAAGAGACTTTTCTAGAAAGTCCCCTGTTGATTTCGAATATAGTTCAACGCTCCACCGGCCATGATCATATCTAAGTCCTCATTGGTACAATCACAATGTACTTTAAAGCGTTTATCCTGTGTCACATCATAAACCTCAAGAGTTCGATCCTGATATAAATCATGAATGTGATCCAGGATCAAATCGTCCATATCTTCCATCTGATCATAATCGTTTGGATCTTCAAATGTGAGTGGAAGAATTCCAAAATTGATCAGATTCGCCTTATGAATACGGGCAAATGAACAACAAATTACCGCTTTGATACCTAAATACATCGGTGCTAAAGCGGCGTGTTCCCGACTGGATCCCTGCCCATAATTTTCTTTGGCAACGATAATACCGCCATGATTTTCTTTGCAGACTTGATCAAAGTGTTCTTTGTTGTTTTCAAAGACAAAAGTGGAAAGCTTTTCAATATTTGAACGATACGGTAATACTTTAGCTCCTGCCGGTGCGATATGATCGGTCGTGATATTGTTTCCCAGTTTGATGACAACTTTCTTTTCAAGTTGATCCGGCATCGGTGTATTGACCGGGATCGGTTTGATATTCGGCCCGCGTACGATTTCAACCGACTCCGGATCCTTGCTTGGTGCATAGATCAAAGAATCATCGATAATGACCGGTTCTTTTTCAAACTGATCCTCATATTCCAGCTTAGACGGATCACTGATGACACCCTGGATGGCGCTGGCAGCCGCCACTTCCGGGGATACTAAATAAATACCGGCCGATAACGTACCGGATCGACCGTAAAAGTTACGATTGAAAGTACGTAGCGAGATTCCATCGCTCTTTGGACTTTGTCCCATACCGATACAAGGCCCGCAGGCACTTTCCAGGATACGTGCGCCGGCATGAATAAATGTTGCCAAAGCACCACTTTCGATCAGCTTCAATAAAACCTGACGAGAACCAGGTGATACGACTAACGAAACATTAGGGGCAATGGTTTTCCCTTTTAAAATGGCAGCAGCTTTCATCATATCCTCATAACCAGAGTTTGTACAAGAACCGATGGCTACCTGATCAACTTTCGTTCCTTCTAACTCCTGAATCATTTTGATCGCATCCGGAGAATTCGGACAGGCTGCCAAGGGAACCAAAGTATCTAAATGGATTTCCACCACTTCATCATAGGTAGCTCCCGGATCCGCCTTAAGTTCGACATAATCTTTTTCCCTTCCCTGACGCTTTAAGAATTCGCGTGTGATCTCATCGCTTGGAAAAATAGAAGTCGTGGCTCCTAATTCTGCGCCCATATTGGTAATCGTAGCCCTTTGATAGACACTTAAATGCTCCAGGGCATTCCCGGTATATTCAAAGATACGTCCGACACCACCTTTTACACTTAACTTGCGTAGCAGCTCCAAAATAATATCTTTACTGGAAACACCATGATTCAAACGCCCATGCAGACGAACCTCAACAATTTCAGGCATCGTTAATCGATAAGGAATGCCTGCCATTGCTTTGGCAACATCCAGACCACCGGCTCCAATCGCCAGACAGCCAATAGCGGAGCTGGTCGGTGTATGTGAATCACTTCCGATCAGTGTTTTGCCCGGTTTGGCAAAACGCTCTAAATGAACCTGGTGACAAATTCCATTTCCTGCCTTGGAAAAATAAATGCCATATTTACTGGCTACCGATTGCAGATAGGCATGATCATCGGCATTCATATAACCACTTTGCAGGGTATTGTGGTCAACATAACTGACCGAAAGCTCTGTCTTGACCTGCTTGACACCCATGGCCTCAAACTGCATATAAGCCATCGTTCCGGTCGCATCCTGTGTCAAAGTCTGATCGATCTTGATGGAAATCGGCTCTCCTTTGACCATCTTCCCAGAAACCAAATGCGTTTTTAATAGCTTTTGTGTTAGATTTTCCATAACATTCTCCTCATTTAGTGATTATTATAACAAATTATGAAAATAAATGAAAGAATATGCTATAATACATGAAAATAAATGAAAGGAATTGTATATGATCAATTTACAAGCACTGTATAAAGAATATGAAGACGATAACCATATTGATTCTTCTCTTTATGCCAAGTATCGAGTCAAGTCCGGTCTTCGTAATGAAAACGGAACCGGTGTCAAAGTCGGACTAACCAAGATCAGTGATGTTGTCGGTTACGAATACAGCAACGGAAACAAGATCCATATCGATGGTCGCCTGATCTATCGAGGGTATGATATCGATGATCTGGTTGCTATGCGAAAAGATACACCGTTCGGATTTGAACTTAGCGCCTTCCTGCTGATATTTGGAAAACTGCCTACCCATCGACAGCTTTTGGACTTTCATAAAGAACTGATTAAAATGGCCGATGCACACAATGTCGATATTCACTATCAGACATCCAATCTGCTCAATGCCATTCAAATTGAAGTTCTAAAGCTCTATGGGGAAGATGTAGATCCAGATTCCGATACATTGGAAGAAAGAATGTTAAAAGGAATGTATATCCTTGCCAGTATGCCTTTATTAATGTTGAGCCATTATAAACAGAAAAGGATCACGCACTATCCTTTACCCGATAAAGGCATAGCGGAAAATGTACTTTGTATCATCCGACAAAATACACATTACACACAAAAGGAAGCTTCTCTTTTAGACATTCTCTTTATGTTACATGCCGATCACGGTGGTGGAAACAACTCTACTTTTACCAATGTGGTCATGTCCAGTACCGGTACCGATATCTACTCCTGTATCAGCGCCGCCTTAGGATCTTTAAAAGGCCCACGTCATGGTGGAGCCAACATAAAAACCAGTGCCATGTTTGATGCTATCTTTGATGAAATTGGCACGACGACCAATCAAAAGGTTCTTCGTAAGATCGCTAAAAGACTTCTAGACCATGATTTTTTTGACAATGCCGGGTTGATTTATGGAATCGGACATGCGATCTATACCAAGAGTGATCCTCGTTGTCAGGTTATCAAGAAAGCTTGTAAAGAATTGGCACAGGAAAAAGGAGAATTGGAAAAATACAACTGCTTATGTGCTTTTGAAAAAGCCGCTCTTTATCAAATGCGTAAACAAAAACATATTGAAACGTGTGCCAATGTCGATTTTTATTCCGGCTTTGCCTATTCCATGTTAGGAATCGATAAAGCCTTATACACTCCTTTATTTGGTATGGCCAGAACGGCCGGCTGGGTGGCCCATCACCTGGAAAATCGACAAAACAATCGAAAATTGATTCGTCCGGCAAATGTCTATGTCGGAAAAAGAAAGGAAGATTAGATGCAGACAATTACTGTTTTTAGAGGTGACGGAATCGGACCGGAAATCACCGATGCTGTCTTGGAGATATTGGATGCCGCCGGCGCCCAACTGAATTACAAGATCTTTGATGTAGGAGAAGCCGTATATCAAAAAACCGGTGAATTTATCCCCCAAAACGGCCTTGATTCTTTTGACAAAACAAAGGTATTGTTGAAATCACCGATCACTACACCGATCGGCAAAGGATTTCGTTCTTTAAACGTGACACTTCGAAACAAATATGATCTATGGGCTAATATTCGCCCCGCCAAATCCAATCCATGTCTGGATACCTTGTTTAAAGATATCGATATCGTCACATTCCGTGAAAACACCGAAGATCTTTATGTAGGAAAGGAAGAGGTCATCGATGATAACACGGTCATTGCCTATAAGATCATCACAAAAAAGGCAAGCAAACGTATCATCAAAGCTGCCTTTGAATACGCTATTACACACAATCGCAAAAAAGTAACCTGTGTGCATAAGGCCAATATTTTAAAAAAGACAGATGGTTTGTTCCTTTCTATTTTTGAGGAAATTGCCAAAGATTATCCACAAATCGAGGCCAATGCTTTGATCGTTGATAACACATGTATGCAGTTAGTCATGCACCCGCAACAATTCGATGTAATGGTCATGCCTAATCTTTATGGTGATATTATCAGTGATTTAACAAGTGGCTTGATCGGTGGCTTAGGCCTTCTACCAAGCTGTAATAAAGGAGATACACATGCCATGTATGAAGCCGTTCACGGCAGTGCGCCTGATATTGCCGGCAAAGGCATTGCCAATCCTACAGCCTTACTTTTAAGCAGCTGCATGATGTTAGAAGACCTCGGCCAACAAAAAACGGCTATTGCGATCCGAAAAGCCGTAGATAAAGTATTTGCCGATAAAACTTGTCTGACACCCGATTTAGGCGGGAATGCCAGCACAAAACGGTTTGTACAATCAATCATAGATCACTTAAAAAAAGATGAAGGCTAAAATTAGTCTTCATCTTCTTCATCTTGCAGTATTTCATGCGATTTTAATGTCAGGATATACGTTGCTTCTTTTGGATATGCACTTTTTTCTTTTTGATCGGATAAGATTTCCAATTCACAAGGATAACCTAATGCCTCCAATTCATCCAAAAGTTTATCCTTTCCCATCTTCTTCGTGATGTTTCTTCCACAAGCACAATTGCCATACTGATCTAAACATTGTAAGACCCATTCCGGTATCTTAGTCTGTGCTGCCATTCCTTACACCTCTCTTAACATCTCGTATATGATACCAATTTTTTTCAAGAAATCAAGAAAAAAACTGAAGAAACTTAGTTCTCCAGTAATTGACGTATATTAGGATAATACGTATATCGATCATCGACAAACTGCAGGGCTTCATTGGCAATCGCTCTGGATTTTTCATAATCAATGTGTTCATAAGCCTTGGCATATCGATAATAGATGTAATCTTTGATTTGGTTTTCACGAAGAATGTAAGCATAGTTGGCATCGCCCAAACCATAATCACCATGTTCGATATACAGGTCTGCCACATCCATCATAGCTTTATTCTCATATGCCTGATAGAGATCGTTAAACTGACTTAATACGGCATAAATAAAGTTTTCATAATACTTCACATCATCGTACTGCCAATTTTTTAATACGGTATAAGCAACATCCATGAATTTTTCGATCAATTTTGTCGCATCAACTGTAACGATTGTCTGTAAATCAGCCATAGTATGAATGTCTTTTCTTTGGGCAATCATCAATAAACGACGAACAAGATCAAAATCGGCATTGTATTCATCGTTATTGTTCAGACTTTCTTCACTGATCACATAACCTTCATGTGCTTCGATTTCTTTACCCATGGCTGCATAATCACTGGCTTTGATTGTTACGGTCTGTGCTACCTTACCAACCAAAACTTCCAGTAAATCTAGATCATAACCATCTTCTTCATAACTAAAGGCATCGGCTTTGATTGGATATTGCTCTAAAATCGTCTTTACGATTTCTTTCATATCGGATTGATCCATTAAAAGCTGTGCATATTGATCATACCCCATGTCAATACCCATAGCCTTAGCCATATCTATGCATGTATCCAATGAGAACTGATTATACTGTTCCATTTTCTGTTTTGTGTCCTCTTTTTTTGTGACTGCCTTCTTTGTTGTTTTTTTGGCAGCTGTTGTCTTTTTCGTTGTCGTTTTCTTTGTTGTAGTCTTCTTGGCAGGTGCTTTTTTGGCAGTTGTCTTCTTTGTTTCTTTTACTTTGTCATCTGCAACAGCTTCCACGCTAGCTTTATCGTTTTTGAGAGTTTCTGTTTTCTTAACTGTCTGTTTAGTTTTCGCTGCCTTTTTAACCGTTTCTTTTGCTTTCGGCTCAGCTTTTTTTGTTGTCTTTGTTCGAGCCGTTGTTTTCGTTGCTTTGGTTTCAACTGGCTTCGTTCCTTTCTTTGTCACTGTATCTTTCGTTTCAGTTTTCTTTGCAGGCATATTCAGATCCTCCTTATATTTACTTTTTTAGTATAGCACTTTTACACACATACGGAAATTAGAATTCGTAAATTCCCCTGTCATTTCCCTTATTTTTACCGCTTTTTTCTTTAAATTTAATAGTCTTAAAGGCAAATTTCCTCTTATTTGTTACCTTATCGTATCTTTATTCTCATAAATGGATTTTTTCTTTGATTTGTGCAAACATTTCATGAAAAAAGTACTCCAAAAAATTTCACATTTTTTTGAAAATCAAGTTAAAAATTACTATCATTTCACATATTACTGTTTGTTTTATGACATAATTTTAGTATATACTACCAACTGTAAAAAGGAGGAATCGATATGATGGATCAAAATCAAACGCCACCGCAATTCGAGCCGCGCAGATCAAAAGCTATTTCCAACAAGATGATCATCTTTGGAATTTGTTTGGTTGTTCTCTGTGCTTTGGCTGGTTTTGGAGGTGCTTTAATAGCAACAAATATTCATTCTGGAAGTGGCATTACAGTCAACAAACAATCCGGTAATGCCGGAAGTGGAAACCAAATTGAAGATGTCAGCGATATTGCCGCCAAGTGTGGGCCCAGTGTTGTCGAAATCACGACAGAAGCTGTGACCAGCGGAAACAGTATTTTCGGACAATATGTGCAACAAGGGGCCGGAAGTGGGGTTATTTTCTCAGAAGATGGATATATCATCACAAATAACCATGTCATTGAAGGCGCTACTTCCATTGCAGTACGTACTCAGGATGGTACGGAATACAAAGCCCAATTAGTTGGTACCGATGCACAGACAGACCTTGCCGTGATCAAAATCGATGCATCCGGACTTACTCCGGCAACCATTGGTGAAAGCAGTTCGCTGCAGGTAGGTGATGCGGCCATTGCGATTGGTAACCCATTAGGTGAATTAGGTGGTACGGTCACAACCGGTATCATTTCAGCTTTGGATCGTGAAATTACCGTAGAAGATGAAACTATGACCTTACTGCAGACCGATGCAGCCATCAACCCCGGCAACTCTGGTGGTGGACTCTTTGATGCCAACGGTAACCTGATTGGTATCGTAAACGCCAAAGAAAGCTCAACCGGTGTAGAAGGTTTAGGCTTTGCGATCCCGATCGATGGTGCGATGGACATCATCAATGAACTGATTGAGAATGGTTCTGTAACCAGTCGCCCTGCACTGAATGTATCTCTATACGATTATAGTTCTTCCAACAGTTTAAGACGTTCCGATATGGAAGATGGTGTTTATATCGTACAAGTTGTACAAGGTGGAGCTGCCGATAAGGCCGGCTTACAACAAGGCGATCGTATCATCAGTTTTGATGGCAAGGAAGTCAATACATCTGCTGAAGTCAAAGCCATATTACGTGATCATAAAATCGGCGATACCGTTTCTATGAGCGTTTCCAGAGATGGAAAAACGATTGATGTACAGATTACACTGCAGCAGCAATCCAGCTAACAGGGGAAATCCCCTGTTTTTTATATGTTTTTAGAAGTGTTTTATTTGTCAGTGCTAACTAAATGAACTATAATGTGATTAAAGTGATAAACAATAGGAGGAGATCATATTATGAATAGTGAAAAGATCCAAAAAAGAAAAATCATGCTTGTCGGAACCGGTTTTGTCGGAATGAGCTTTGCCTACTCATTACTCTCCGAAAAAGGTATTGATGAACTTGTTTTAGTCGATGTCAATGCAGATAAAGCAAAGGGTGAACAAATGGATTTGAGTGACGGCTTGTTGTATGCCAACTCGAAAATGAAGATTACAGCCGGAAGCTATGCCGATGCAGCGGACACAAACATCGTTGTTTTAACAGCCGGTGCTGCTCAAAAACCTGGCCAATCTCGTTTGGAACTTGTAAAGATCAATGCGAATATCACAAAAGGTGTCTGTGAAGAATTAAAGAAAAATAATTTTGATGGTTTACTGGTTGTTGCCAATAACCCTGTCGATATCATGACTCATGTGGCTTGGAAAACAAGCGGCCTGCCAAAGAATCATGTCATTGGTTCCGGTACAGTACTTGACTCCGCTCGTTTGCGTCACGCATTGAGCGAACGTTTAGGCTTTGCCTCTTCAAATATCCATGCCTATATCATGGGTGAACATGGTGATTCCAGCTTCGTTCCTTGGATCCATACATATATTGGTGCAAAACATTTGTTGGAATACCTGGATGAAAACGATATCGAACTAAGCGAGCTGCAGGATATTTATATCAGTGTTCGTGATAAAGCTTACAAGATCATCGAACTTAAAAAAGCTACTTACTATGGTATTGGTTTGGCATTAAAACGTATCGTTTCTGCCATCTTAAATAATGAAAAGGCCATCTTACCGGTATCCAGTTATCAAAATGGTGAATATGGTCGCGAAGGTTACTTCATCGGTACACCAACTGTTGTTGGATCAAATGGTATTGAACAAGTCATTAGCCTTCCATTAAACGAAAATGATCAGCAGCGTTTCAATCATTCGTTTGATACATTGAAAAAGACAATCGACGAAAATTTAAGTGATATCTTATAAAAAAATTTGAGAGGATCTAGTCCTCTCATTTTTTATATCTGTTATGAGTTTAATTTTGCATATATTTCCTGTGCTTTGTTTAGAAAATCAGTATCTTTAAAATCAGAAATCATCTTTAAAGTTTCCATGGCTTTTTCACTTTTAATAGTAGTATAGTAAGTTAATTTTTTCAAAAGTAAATCTTTTCTTTGTTCCTTAGAAAGTACATATTGATTTAGCACTTTAAATTGTTCTTCAATCATTTCTGAATTTTTTCCAAAATATAACCATTTAGCCTAAGATATTCTAAATTATATTTTGGAAATAGTATTAAATTGATTTTTGAATTTACTAACTTTTGAAATAGACCAATATTCTTCTCTTGTAATGCAAATAACAATTGTTGTAGTCGATAACTTCTAATTAACCTCTTAATAATACTAAATGACACAGATAAAATAATTATCACAATAAATACATATATCGTATCCATATCTTATCCTCCCAATTCTCCTGCAAAAAAAACTCAAATACAACTATCTTTGATTTTTATTATGCTTATTCTATAAAATATCTAACTCTAAAAAATGTTTGATATCCTCAAAACTCCTTACTTCTAAATCCGCATCACTTGTATCCTGTTCAATAATGGAACCTTTGTAGCCAACTGTAAAAATTTTAGAATTTTTGCCAGCTTTGATTCCATTTATAGAATCTTCAATAATCAATAGATTTTTCCGAGGAATGTTCATTTCTTTGGCAGCAAATAAGTAAATATCCGGTGCAGGCTTACTATTTTTAACCATTTCACCGCTAAATACTTCATCAAAATAATTATGAATTTGTAAACGATTTACAACATTTTTTAAATAATTCATATTTGAAGAAGATACAATTGCTGTCTTTAATTGTTTTAATTTACACCATTTAAGAAATTCCAATAGATAAGGCATTGGTTGTAAATTCATTTGGTTAAATTTCTGATCGAAAATTTCCCTTTGTCCCGTAATCAACTCTTCATCAGTATAGTTCTCTAAAGAAAATTTGACTCTCAATGTTTTAATGATACATGGCATTTTCTGTCCTAATACATTTACAACATCTTCCAAATTCGTTTCTATGCCAAGAGTAGAAAGATAATCCATCAAAGAATTTATGTATATAGCTTCACTATCGAGTAAAACTCCATCACAATCAAATAATATACCTTTTATCCTCATTAAAAAGAACTTCTATATTGCTTTAATCTATCCATAAATCGTTTTACTCGTTTCTCATCAACTTCATTTTCAAAAATTCCATCTTTTTTAAAATGTGTTGCTATAAATGCTGCATCTGCTACCTCATATACTTCTTCGATTGTATCATAATTTACTCCTGTTGTTGCAAAAAGCACAGTATCTGGATAATCCTCTCGAATTTCTCTCATGAATTCCATATCAATTTTCTTGCCTGCATTAGCCCCACAAATTCCAATCGCATCTGGAAGGTTACCAAATAATTCTCCATTAACAATAGAATGCTTATCACGTCCTCCAATTTCACAACTGGATTCTGGAATCACATAATGAACCATTTTTAGCTTCTGAGATAATCCTAAATTATTTCTATGCCGCAAGAATTCACCCGGATGAGCATTTGTTAATCCCATATTTCCTGAAAACGCCCCGGCGAAAGTTCCTCGCATTAGCTGTCCTCCTATAACTGCATTTAGTGCAATTGAATCATGAGTATTTGAGATCACATTTGCACCATAAGGTACTTTAATGTCCTCTTTTAAAACCCCAATTACATAAGCCATTCCCGCAATAATTTCTGAAGATGGTTCAGCTTCATAAGGAAAACTGAATTCGTTAGAAAATAAAACTGCGTCAATTCCGCCATTCTGCAGAGCCAATAAATCTTTACGTGCACTTTCAATTACATCAGACATGCCTTTTTCGCTATTAAATAGAGGATCACTTGGAAATGCTTTGAAATGAACTACACCAATAGCTGCTTTTTCTGTACCTACCACTTCACTCAACCATGTTTTTCTCATCATTTTTTAATACTCCTTTTACAAAATTCCAATTAAACTACATACAACAGCAATCACAAACATTATAATCATTATCTTAAATACACTGGTATTTTTCCGAAGGCTCATGAATACACCTACTACTGCTACAACGCTTAATAATCCAGGTAAAATTGAATTTAACAAATCCTGAATGACTATTGTAGAATCACTGATAGTAAATTGTAGAGGTGTTGTAATATTTACATTATTAGCAATCATAGCACCTGCAATTGTAAGACCAATGATACTTAAAATATCAGTAATCTTATTCATAATTCGCTTGTCTGTGATTTTACTTAAGATACTTCTTCCCAGTGTATAACCTTTACTAAATGTGAAGATACCCATAGCCATTAAATAAATACCATAAAGCAAGCAGAAGATAATAGGCCCTAAGGCACTTCCTTTTAATGTCATATCGACACCAATAGCTAACGCAACTGTTTTAACCAATCCTTGTGTAATTGTATCTCCAATTCCTGCTAAAGGTCCCATAAGACCAACTTTGATATTTTTAATCATATCTTCATCAATGTTTCCACCATTAGCCATATCTTCTTCCATTGAAGCCACAAGACCTGGTATAAAAGCACCCCAGTTATTTTCTGTATTAAAGAACATCATATGACGTCTTAACGCTTTAATTCTTTCTTCCTTATTATCTGCATATAATCGATTTATAATAGGTGTCATGGCATGGCAGAATCCCATAGACATTAATCGCTCATATGATAAACATGATTCAGAAGTAGTCTCCCAAATAAGAAAACAACGAATTAAGTCTTTTTTGGTTAACTGTTTTTTAACTGTTGCCTCATTAAGTGTTTCATTCATTTTCGGTGCCTCCTTCTGTCAATTTATCCAATCCTAATGACCAATATAAAATTGCTCCAGCTATACCAATTAGCGTACATGCAATAATATCTAGTTTTAAATAAGCAATTAGTACAAAACCAATTATTGCAAATGCAACAAATTTTTTCTTATATACCGCTTTAAACATCATTCCTATTCCTAAAGCTGGTAATACAGCACCAACTACATTCAATGCATGTGAAATTTGTTCAGGTAAAGCATTCATAAATGTTTCAAAAACATCAGCTCCAAAATAAACACAAATGAAAGCAGGCAGACCATATACAACCATGCATACAAACTGTGGTAATAGCCAGTTATAAATCCATAAATGTTTAGTTTCTCCCGATTCAATATACTTATCAGCCATATGAACAAATGCTACATTGACAGTCATTAAAGCATTAGTCGCGAGTAAGCCCAAAGTTCCTAATGTTACAGCAATCGTTACTCCAACTTCTGGAGTTTGATGAGACAACATAGTAACTGCTGTAGCAATTACGCCAGCATAGCATTTATCAAATGAGGAAACTCCTCCAACTGTAATCTGCCCCATATAAATGAGCTGAATTGTAGCACCAATAGTAGCACCTGTCATCCAATCCCCTAAAATTAGACCTGTGAGCGCTCCCTCAATAATAGGGTTACGAATAATCCATACCAAATATTCGACAAAGACATTTCCACAAATTGTGGCAAGTAATCCAACCATTAAACCTTGTACTAACATTATGATCTCCCTTCTAAAAACAATTAATATACAAATTGTGAACGTTTTTCATCAGGTGTAACTTGGAAATAAACATTCACCCCCATATCTTGAATGCTCTTTAATGTATCTTTTTCACTCTGACTTGCTGATATATTTTTGAATAATTTTTGCCTATCGGAACCGGCTCCCATACCACCTATATTTAGTTCTTTGAGCTTTACGCCAGCTTGAAATAATTCCTTAGCTACATAAGGAAACTTAATCAGGATTAAAACATTATCTGGTTCACTATCGAATTTCTCAACCAATCTTCGAATATCATCCAAACCAGTAATTATTAATTCCCTATCTGATGGAGCAACCATTTGCATTATTCCTTTAATAAAATCATCTTTTGCCACTCCATCATCCACAATCCAAATTTTATCAATTTGTAGATTTTTTGCCCACGCTGTCACGATTTGGCCATGAATTAATCGATCATCGATACGAATCATTTTAATACTCATTTTTCATTCTCCTTTCTTTTTGGTAATGTGTTTGATAGTAATTCTGAAAAATCAATAATCCCTTTATGACCTGAATCTAGCGCAATTTGCTTCATCACATCTAAAGATAAATTTTGTTTTAAAGCAGAAGCAACTTCTACAACCATAGATAAATTCATACCGCATATGATTTCTATGGAAATTTTTTTGCAGTACTTTTCATATACTCTTGTAGAAATCATAAAAGGACTACCTCCAAATAGATCGGTTAAAATCAAAATCCCTTCGTCTTCCGATTCCAACACTTGCTCTTCTACCATTTGTTGATACATATCCATATCTTGCCCGTATGGGAGAGTAAGATATGATATTTTCGGACTTGGCTTACCCATAATTAGCTCCATTGTTTGGTAGAAAGATTTTGATAACTCAGAATGGCTTAATAATAATAACCTACACATTCATTCGTCTACCTCCTTTACGTTTCCAATTGTAACAACCCTATCCCGAAACACAAAATTCGTAAAAAAACAACACAGATTGATACCTGTGTTGTTTTTAATTCTTATATTTTCATCCTATAATAACTAATTTTCCATCCAATAGTAAAGTAAGCGTTTTCATTTTTTAGAATGTGTGTTATTATAAACCTATCATCATAGTATAAATAACACACATTTTTTTATCTGCAAAATAGTACAACACAATTTTCAAAGAAAGGGACACAATTTTGTGAGGTGATTTTCCATGACTACTCGAATCGAAAGAATAAGCAGTTATTTAAAAGAACAAACTGATGCAATTTTACAAGATGGTCTAAATAATGAACCAGGGATTGATGCTTTGTTATGTGCCCTAGATTTACACTTAGATAGAGCAAATGTATCAAAGGACCTGAACCGTTTGTGGAAAGAAGGTAGAGCAGTAAAGGTTCAAGGTAAACCTGTATATTATCTAGATTATACTGTTTTATCTAGGCATTTTCCGAATCAATATATACCTTCTATAATCTCAAAAAATGAAAATTTAACTGACTTTTTATCAATGCAATCATATAAAAAAGTGCATACAGAGAACAATTATTTTAATAATACTCTAGATGATATGATTGGCGCCAAAGGATCATTATCAGAAGTAATCATTAATGCCAAATCAGCTATTTCTTATCCACCTTATGGCATTCACTGTCTTATTTTAGGAAATGCAGGTGTAGGAAAAACATTATTAACGCAACGGATGTATAACTTTGCATGTCAAGTAAGAAAAGCGGATTCCATTCCTTTTATGACTCTATCCTGCCAAAACTATCAAGAAAATCCTCAGTTATTTTCAGAAGCATTATTTGGAAGCAAAACTAAAAATAATTCTCGCTACTCTCCAAGCATTTTTGAAACTTGTAAGAATGGAATCATTGTACTAGAACAAATTGACCGCCTCCCTTTTTCCTGTCAAACACAATTAGCTTCTATTCTGAGCCGTAAAAGGTATCATACTATATATCAACAAGATGAACAGCAATTACAAAGTATGATTATAGCTACTACCTCAAAAAATAATGACGATTGTAAAATAGAAACTCTTGCTAAGTTTATGCCGATACAATTAAAAATGGAAGATATAGATAAAAGAGGAATTTACGAGAAAATAGAACTTATAATGGATCTATTCTCAGAAGAAGCGATTCATACTCATACTACAATTCGTGTACACAAAGATATTATAGCCTGGTTAGCTTCCAAAAAATTTCCTAACAATATTATACAAATGAGAAATGAAATCCAGATTTCATGCAGCAAAGCGTATATGGAAATTAATGATCCAAAAAAGCAAATAGTATATGTATCATTTCAAAGTCTCTCTTTAGAATTACTTAGTCAGACCGAAAATACTCAAAACTTAAATTCTAATATTTTTAGTCTATTATCTTGTATTCCATCTGATTATTTACAGTTTAATCAAGATGGCACATCTAATGCTGCAACTATTTTCAAAAATGCACCAAATATGTTTAAAGAGCATAGAATGCGTCAATTCATTGATGAATTTAATGTCAATGTAGAAGAGCTGAAAGATATTAACCATTATGTCAAAGAAAATATCAATGTGTTAAAAGATTGTCCTTCCCCTCAACTAGAAGGACTACATAAAAATATAAACCCATATGTTTATCAAGTAACGATGCAAAAAATAAATGAACGCCAACTTCTAAAAAAATTAAGCGAGCATCCACAACTTTTATATGGCATTTTATTACATATTACAAACTATATATCACGTATCGAACACGGACAAACAGGAATTGATACCTCTAAATCAATGACAAAATACGTTTATCATAATGAATATTTGTGCGCTAAAGATATTTACCAAGAATTCTCGAGTTTATATAGCTTTACTCCTTCTGAAAGAGAAATAGATTTTTTAGCATCATATTTAGCAATAGCAAACCAATGGATTAATCATATTAATGTTGCCATTTTAGTTATTTGTCATGGAAAACATATTGCTTCGGAAATGGTTGATTATGTAAAAAAATCAGTACAAGGGACATTTTTTATAGATTCAATAGACTTTAACGAGGATATGCAACTTAACGATTTATTAGAGCTAGCTTGCATCAAAGCTAATGATTTAAATCAAGGTGCGGGTGTCTTAATTACGTGTGACATGGAACCTCTGACATCAGTTTCTGAATATATTCACAAACAAACCAATATCCCAACAAAATCTGTTAACAATATTAACCTAATGGATCTATTGAATTTAACGAATCAAACCACATCCCCCCTAAACGATTTAGATCAGATACGAATAAAACCGGATCATGAGCAAAAGAAAATAAGAAAAGAAACACAATCTGAATTTATAGAGCAAATCAAAGAAAGAGTAATATCTAAAACTGTATCTTTTATCGACGTTAACAAATCAACCAGCATACTAGAAACTTGCCTGAAGAATACATTGAAAGAATTGCATATGGAATATACAGATGTTCTAGCCATTAAATATCTGTGTCATTGTACAAATATGTTAGAAAGAATCATTCGTAATGAAACATGGGATTATCAAAAATCCCACTTATTTATGAAAGAAAATTCTTATATGATTCATGTTATAGAACATGGATTAGAATTCGCTGCAAATTCATTTAGTATAAAAATCCCTTTATCAGAGCTAATTTATGTAACTCAGATATTTCTGCCTGAAGAACAATACTAACTTTAAAAAAAATTGAGAAGATCATATCAAAATTCGATCCTCTCATTTTTTATATTTTTCAATTGTCGATACAAACCATAGAATGGTGCATCAGATAAAAATTTTTCTTTGATCTTTTATCAATTTGACTCAATCATAGCTCATTCTCTCTTCTTTTGAAAGAATGTTGAAGCCACTGATCAAGAAAACGCTTTTCTCTTTCAACGCCCCAAATACAAGTGATAGGATGAAAAAGAATAAAGTCAAAAGTAAAGATAAGATGGTACTAGGATTCAGTAAGCTCATTCATAAAGTCATTTAAACAGATGACTTGATCAAACAGACAAAGTACCGGTCGATCTTCCTTTGTTCTATACAATTGATCCGTATGATAATGACCATGGAACCAGACTTTATAATCCACTTTCTTTTCTACCTGTTCTAAAAATTCATGTAGATTTTGTCGATCTTTTCCGTATCCATCTAATGTAGTTTCATATTTCTTAGATAACGGATGAGAAGAAAAGACATCATGCGTTAAAATATAATCCACCTTCCAGTTATGGGCGGCCAAATTCTTCATGGCATTTTCACATTCCTTAAGCGTAGGGATTTCTTCCTGCCACCATGTTTCGTGTTCTTTTCGATACATGCGATCATGAGAAAAACCACCACCAAACGCAAAGAAAGTCTTGTTTTTGAGAGTATAGATTTCTCCACGCATCAGATGATAGATGTTGGAACGAATCCGATGAATTCTTCCGCCATGCCACATTTCTTCCGGATATTGTTGTAATACATCAAAGTTCTCATGATTTCCATCAATAAACAATGTTGTCCATGGCAAAGATTCAATCCAGTTCAACCAGAAACGATCTCCACTGCCACCATCCCAGATACAGCCAAAATCACCGCAGATGATCAAAAAATCATCACGGTTTAATTTTAAGCCTTCCACAAATTCATCTGGATTGATCTTATGAATATCAATTTCCCGATGTGTATCACTTGTCAAATAAATCATAAATCTCTAAATCTCCTAAAAAAACAAAATGCCTGATTGCTCAGGCATACATTTACTCGACTCCTAAGATAAAGGAATATACTGGCTGTTTGCCATCATATATCTCAACTTCGGCATCACTTGTTTCTTCAATATAATCGGCTAAAGCCTGCGCCTGTTCTTTGGTAGCTTCTTTACCATAAATCAAAGTGACAAGTTCACTGTCTTCATCGACCATTTTATCCACAAGCGCTTTGGAAGCTTCCAGACAATCCGGACAAGATACAACGATATCTTTGCCAAAGATACCCATATATTCATCTTTCTTGATTTCCAAGCCTTCATAAGTCGTATCCTTGATCGCATAGGTAACCTCACCGGATTTCACATGATCAATGGCTTCCTGCATTTCTGCCAGATTTTCTTCGAGTTCAACTTCCGGATTAAACATAACACAAGCGCTCAACCCCTGTGGAATCGTCTTTGTCGGCAAGACGTGAATATCCTGATCTTCGCAAACACTCTGTGCCTGTTGTGCTGCCAAAACGATGTTGGAATTATTCGGTAAGATCAAAATATGTTCAGCATCCAGCTGATTTACAGCACTGACGAAATCCTCCGTACTTGGATTCATTGTCTGTCCACCGCCGATCACGACATCTGCTCTTAACTCTTTGAACATCTGGTCTACGCCGACACCCGGTGCTACTGTGATGATCGCATATTTTTGGTGTTCACGTTTCGAAACAACTGGTGCAGCTTCTTCGTTTTCAAGAATGTTGTCATGCTGCTCCTGCATGTTTTCTACTTTCAGTTTGACAAAACGACCCTGGCGTTTTCCCATTTTAATAGCCGTTTTAGGTTCTAATGTATGTACATGAACTTTTACAAGATCGTCATCCTGTACACAGACGATCGAATTACCGATCGTTGCCAATTCTTCCTTAAACTGTTCTTCTGAGAAATGACGAATTCCATTTTCATTCAAGCGCAAAATAAACTCGGTACAGAATCCAAACTCTTCTTCGCCGCCCTGTACTTTTGTCTGCGCATGCTCATTCACTTCGGCCGAATCACTTGCCGCAATGACATTCCCCTGCAAAGCGGAAAGAAAACCTTCTAAAATGACACAAAGACCTTTTCCACCACTATCGACAACACCGACTTCCTCCAAAACCGGTAAAAGCTCCGGTGTTCTCTCTAAAGATGCGTTTGCTTCATCGACCATTTTTTGAAGAACCTGAACGCAATCCTCAATTTCTTCGGTCACGGTATAAGCATACGTATAATCGGCCGCCTCACGTACAACGGTCAAAATCGTTCCTTCAACCGGACGCATGACCGCACGATAAGCAACACGAGATCCATTGACCAAAGCATTGGCCAACTGCATCGCATCGATTTCATCTAAATCTTCGACAGCCTGATAAAAACCTCGAAAAATCTGTGATGTGATAACACCTGAGTTTCCACGGGCTCCCATCAACAAACCGCGAGAAAGTGTTTTACAGATTTTTCCTACCGTATCGGCATCTTCTTTTAAAGCTTCTTTGACCCCGTTTGAAAAGGTCAGATTCATATTGGTTCCTGTATCCCCATCCGGTACAGGGAAGACATTCAAAGCGTCGATCTCGGCAGAATGGTTAGCCAGATTATTCATACCGGAGGTCAACATGTCTTTTAATAGCTGACTGTTGATTCTTTCCATCTTCACACCTACTTCTCCAAACGAACACCCTGAACGTAAATATTTACCTCAAGGCATTTAACTTCCAATGTTTTTTCCAGGACGTATTTTACACGTTTTTGTGCTTCGTTGACAACTTCACTTAATTTGATTCCCTGCAACGCAATGATATAAAGATCCAAGACCAGACCTTCTTCTTTCTGCGTCACGATGACACCACGGGCATAGTTTTCTTTCTTTAAAAGTTCAGCCCATCCATCACGAATCGCTTTCTGGCTTGTCATACCGATCACACCATAGCTTTCGGTAATGGCACCACCGGCCAGGCTGGCAATCGCATCCAGTGAAATTGAAATTTGTCCGTATTCAGTTGATTTATTAATAGGCATACAAATACCTCCTGTTCGTATTGTTAATTATACCGTATTCAAAGCTAATTTACCACATCAAACGATAGTGTCGTATCATTCCATTGATAATAAGTTCCTGTACCCGGATCATAGTATAGATTCAAAGAGGCGCTATACTGCAAGCCAAAGTTTGGATCGGTCTGCCAGTCCGATGCCTTGTCGATATAATTTCCGGTTTCTGTTTCCGGCTGTTCTTCCTGCTGCGATGTTGTCTCTTCGGTATCTTCTTTTTGTGAAGTATCTTGTTTCTCCTGCTCTTCTTCACTTTCTTTTTCTGTTTCTTCTTTTGGTTTATTTCCGCTTAACTGATCACAGTTGATCTTTTCAATCGCAGAGTTATCCTTATCCAGAACCAGACATACATTTTTTCCTTCCAGCTGATTTAACATGCTGGAATAATTGGTGATCATATATAACGATTCCAAGGTCGTATAGACCTTATTCCCATCCTGCATCGTGATCTGTAACATATTTTTATCATAGCTTGATTCATAGGGGATGATTTCCGCCATCTTTTCAATCACATCACGAGACAGTTCCTTTTTATGCTCCTGAAACTGCCTGGCAATATTTTTTCGCTGTTTCTCATCAAATCCACTCAACAAAGGAAAATGCACGATCTGCATCAGATCCTCTTCATTGATCTTGAGGGACTCTCCCTTAGACGTCAACACATAGTTTGAATCATCCTGCACATAATAGCCGATCACCGTTTTTTCCTGTACATCGATTTCCAGTTTTCCACCCGATCGATGAATCTGCACAGAATCTATCAAAGGCAGTGTTTCTACGGCATCGGAAACCATGAACATAGGTGTAAGCCACAAACGCGTCTGTGTACCTACATGCGCTGTGCGCAAGATCTCCTGATCCGAATAGTAATAATTTCCGGTACAGGCAATAACCTTGACCTTTGAATCATTGGAAAAAAAATAAACTAAGAAGCTGGAAAGAAGAAAGATGATCGCACTCAATACGTAACAAGCTTTTAACCCAAACTGAAATTGAAACTTTTTTGTTTTCTTTACCAAACCAAATGCTCCACTTCTGTGATCAAATCGATCCCATATTCTTCTTTTGCCTTTTCCTGGATCAATGAAATCAGATCCAGTACATCTTTTGCCTTAGCTTCTCCGTTCTTATTGACAATAAAGTTGGCATGCTTCAAGGAAACCTGCGCGCCACCGATTTCATACCCTCTCAAGCCCAACTGTTCGATCAGTTTCCATGCCGGAATCGACTCCGGATTGCGAAATACACTGCCGGCACATGGCATATTTAAAGGCTGTGCATCGATTCTTCTTTGACGACGTGAATCCATCAAAGCCTCAATTTCTTTTCGATCGCCTTTGTTCAGCTGAAAACAAGCCCCTAAGATCAGCCAGTCTTTATGCTTCTGAAAGATCGAATGTCGATAGTCATAATCTAAATCTTTTGGATCCATCCATTCTATACATCCATCTTTCCATACATAGACACCCTTTAATAAAGAAGCAATGTTAGCTTTATAGGCACCGGCATTCATATAAAGTGCACCGCCGATAGACCCTGGTATTCCGGAAGCAAACTCCAAACCGCTCATGGAACGTTTCATTGCTTCTACTGAAAGATTGATGATAGAACAACCTGCCTGTGCAAGCAACACCCCATCTTCTTCAAAGAAAAAGTCATTTAACGTGCGATCTAAATTGATGATTGCACCATGAAAATGGGCATCGCTGCATAAAATATTAGAACCTCTTCCCAAAACATGGTAAGGTATGTTTTCTTCCTTTAAAATCTGAAGAATTCTTGTCAAAGCCAATTCATTTTTCGGATATATAAAATAATCCACCGTACCACCAATGCGATACGTTGTATGTTTTTTCATAGATTCGTTACATAGCACCCGGCCATAAACAGCCAGTTTTTCCTGTACACTCATTTTCTTTCCCCCTGTTGGATACATGATCTGCATAGATCAATGATATCGTATGCGGCATTAGGACGCCCCAATTTTAACGCCTGTTCATGAACACTCTCCATCTTTTTTGGATCCATAAACAATTCTATGATACTTTTATTCAACGTATTAGCATTAAGATCCTTTTCCTCTATCATCAAAGCAGCCCCTTTTTCTACTAAGACATTGGCATTATAAAACTGATGATTATTCGCCACATAAGGACTGGGAATCAAAATCGATGGAATTCCTAAAGCCGTAACTTCCGCAAGTGTTGTCGCACCCGCACGACAGATCATACCATCTATTTTTTTATAAATTTTCAAAGTATCCACATAACCGGTGACATGAACATTCTTTAATTCTTTAAACAAAGTCGCATCCTGCAGATTATCTTTTCCACAAACATAAATAAACTGTATGTTGTCCTCAATGCCTTTCAAAGCCTCTTTCATTAACTGATTGACACTGCTGGAGCCAAGCGAGCCCATCATGATCAAGATCGTCTTTTTTTTCGAATCTAATTGGAATGTATCATAATAAGCTTGATCAAATTCTGATTCTTTAGCCGTTGTCGCTCTTGGATTTCCCAGTAAGAATGTTTTTTCTTTGGGAAAAACTTCTTCGCACTTTTCATAACATGTAATGATACGATCCACTTTATTCATGACCAGCTGATTGGCCTTTCCGACAATGGAATTCTGTTCATGGATCAAAGTCGGAATGTGCAAATGATGCGCTGCCAAAATGACTGGCGCACTGACATAACCACCAAAACCAATGACAAAATCAGGATCAAAATCCTTTAAGATTTTTTTACATTTTTGATAAGCGATAAAAAGCTGAAGTATGGCTTTCATCTTTTTTAATGGTGATCCGACTAAACCCGATGTATGCAAAGATTGAAAAGGATATCCCTTTTCCGGAATCAACTGCGCTTCCATACGATCATCATTTCCAATGCAACAAATTTCACAAGATGGATCCTGTTCTTTAAATTTATCCAATAAGGCTAATGCGGGGTAAATATGTCCTCCCGTTCCGCCTGTTACACAAACTATTTTCATATCTTAGAAAGTATAACATAAAATCATAAAAAAAGTGGACTTTTAGTCCACGATTTCAATAGATTCCTGCGTAGGTTCCAGTTTGCCCATCAACACTAACCGCTGATTACTGTCAAATCCATAATCCAGATCACAAGTTGATAAAGTGATGAAAGAACCATTTGATGTATCAACCTCATTGGCATATTGTGCCGAAGCCATCATTTCCGATAAACGCTCATTGCGATAGCTGCCAAAGGAAGTCGTGTAATAAACCGAACCATCGGTCGTCTTGGCAAAACACACGATCGAGCACTTATAGTTTTGCGTAGGTGTCAGTAAATAAAATACCGAATGCTCGTTAAAAAAGCTTTGATCATCAAAATTGGCCAGATTAGTAAACATACCACCGATATCTACGGAGTGCCCATAGACAATCGAATTATCCTGACTAAAATCACTTGAAGCCTGTGCATCTAGAAAAATCGATCCCATACGATTGTATTCCCCACTGATCGTATGATCCAGATAAAAGCTGTTATCGCTTCCCTGTACGACCGGATACGATATTTCACACCCCGGAATATAGATCCAACCGACAATATCCGGATTTTGCGCCAACAGCTGATCCCAATCTGGTTCTAACAAATTGGCATCATCCGATGAAACAACCAACTTTTCCAATTCTTCCGTTTCTTTCTTTACAGTATCTTGTGTGTTATAGATTGTCCAAAGTTGATAGGCACTAAATGCAAATACGCCAATACAAATAATCATTAATATTCGATAAATCCATTTTTTCATAGCTTTATATTAAACTATTCTTTCATACAGAGCAAATGATTCTACTCCCTGCATGAAAAAAAAGCAGATTCAAACGAATCCGCTCTTAACACTTTACTTACTTAATAAGCTTGCAGCTGCTTCATCAACAACCAAAGTAACATCCGGATGATTTTGTAGAACTGAAGCCGGCATATCTGTTGTGACAGGACCTTCTACAGTTGCCTTAACAGCTTCTGCTTTTTCCGGTCCGGAAACAACCATCAATACTTTCTTGGATTTCATGATCGTACCAATTCCCATAGTGATAGCTTGTTTTGGCACTTTGTTCATATCATTGTCAAAGAAACGAGCATTGGCTTCGATCGTACTTTGTGTTAAATCTACGATATGTGTCATTTCATCAAATGGTGTACCTGGTTCATTGAATCCAATATGACCGTTACGACCGATTCCTAACAACTGCAGATCAATTGAAACCTTTTCCAGTTCTTTTTCATAGCCTTCGCAGTCTTCTTTTGTAGATCCATAAGGAACGTGTGTATTATTTGGATCGATATCAATATGATCAAACAAATTTTCTTTCATGAATGTGTAATAAGACTGTGGATTGCTTCTATCGATACCAACATATTCATCCAAGTTATATGTTACGACATCCTTATAGCTTGTTCCATTTTCTTCATGATCTTTGATCATACATTTGTACAATCCTACAGGGGAACTTCCTGTGGCAAGCCCTAATACAACACCTGGCTTGCTAGTGACAACTTCTTTCATGACTTCAAATGCCTTCTGCGACATTTCATCATAATCTTTACAAACAACTACCTTCATATAATACCTCCATATGTTACTCAAATTATAACATAGCCTACCCCTCTTCTCGTATCTTTTTTCGTAAACGTTTTATCTTTTTCAACAAGTTTTATCTTTTTGTCTTTTTTATTTGTATATTTTGTGAAAAAGATGAACTTGTGCAAATAGAATAGTATAATGATTTTGAACAGGAGGTTACATTATGCCAAAACAAAATCCATTATTAAACATCATAAAACGACAAAAACAAGGAGAAGCTGTCGGAATTTATTCTTGTTGTTCCAGTAACAGCTTTGTCATTGAAGCGGCTATTGAAACCGCAAAAAAACAAAATTCATGTGTATTGATTGAATCAACAGCCAACCAGGTGGATCAAAACGGCGGTTATTCAGGAATGACACCTAAAGATTTTTATAAATACTGTCTGGATGTCGCCGGTAAAGTAGGTCTGGACAAAGATCGCATTTTCTTAGGTGGTGATCACTTAGGCCCACTCACTGTCAGCAACAAACCGGAAGCCGAAGCCATGGATTATGCCAAAACACTGGTTCATGATTATGTTCGTGCCGGATTCACAAAGATCCATATCGACACCAGCATGAAAGTGGCCGATGATGATCCAAATACACGTTTAAGTGATGAGACGATTGCCCGTCGTGGTGCAACACTGGCAAAAGTTTGTGAAGAAGCTTATCAGGAACTTTTACAGGAAAATCCTGATGCGATCCATCCGGTGTATATCGTAGGAAGTGAAGTACCGATTCCAGGCGGAGCTGTAGAAGAAGATGCCGGTATGCAGGTGACAAAGCCGGAGGACTTCAAGTCAACCGTACAAACCTTTGAAAAAGCCTTTGAAGATATGGGTATTCAGAATGCATGGCAATACGTTATGGCAGCGGTTGTACAACCCGGTGTAGAGGAAAAAGATGCTGGTTGCGAAGAATATGACAGAGAAAGAGCCAAAGATCTTATGGCCAGCATCAAAGAATTCGATAACTTGGTATTTGAAGGTCATTCCACAGACTATCAGACAAAATACAAATTAAAAGAACTGATTGAAGATGGTGTAGGCATCTTAAAAGTAGGACCAGGTCTTACATATGCAGCTCGTGAAGGCATCTTTAGCCTTTGCTGCATCGAAGAAGAACTAGCGCAGGTTTACGATTTTGAAACCAGTCACTTCAAAGAAGTCTTAGATGAAGTCATGTTAGAAAATCCAGGTAAATGGGCACCATATTATCATGGCACCGAAAAAGAAATTGCCTTTAAGAGAAAATATTCTTTCTCCGATCGTTCTCGCTACTATATGCCAAATCCAAAAGTACAAGATGCTTTAAACAAATTGCTGAATAACTTAAAAGAACATCCGGTATCACTTCCATTGTTGTCACAATATATGCCAATCCAATATACACTGGTTCGTGAAGGCAAGCTGGAAAACACACCGGAAGCATTGATCAAAGCACGTGTATCATATACAATCGAAGAATATACATTCGCGACAAAACAGGAACAATTAGTAAACGAATAAGGCTGATACATTTCAGCCTTTTCTTATGCTAAAATGAGGATATGAACAAGAATACTTTAAAACAGATTATATTAGCCATCAATGAATCTAGTTTAGAAAGTCAATCAAGAGAAGAATTGATTCACAGAGTCAAAGAAAAAACACAATTAGCAAGAACGACTATTTTACAAGCTATTGATATATTATATCAACACAAAGCTTTAGAATGGCTGCAGGAAGAAGTGGACCTATTCCCTTGTGCTGTTATTTTTGCGCGTTCTAAACCTAACAGTATTACCGAAATCTTGTCCTATTGGCAAATGTTTCATACAGATGCATCCTTCTGGAGAAACAATGGTTTTGAGATCAAAGATAAAAAAATATTGTATTATATCGAACAAATGGAAAAAGAAGACCCAGAAAAGATTGTCAGTGATACATTATCAATCTTATATACCGATTCCATCATCCATAAAAGTAAATACATTCCTTATAAAAATGAAGACCGAACAATCGTGCCTTTAAAGAATAGAGACTTTTTATACAACGTTATGCCAAAAAAAGGAATTCCTACCAACCGAGACATTTCAAAAGATCTGCAAGTCTATTTCAAAGACACTTTAATGCACGAATTTGATCGCACTTGCCCAATTTGTGGTATTCATATGCCTCATATGTTGATAGCCAGTCATATCAAACCATTTAGAGATTGCGCCCATATCTTTGAAGCCGCTGATCATAATAATGGACTATTGCTTTGTCGAAACCACGATTTCTTATTTGACCAAGGCTACATCAGTTACCAGGACGATGGTACATTGATCATCTCTAAACATTTAAAACATCCGGAACATTACAATCTAAAAGATTTGAATTCTAAATATATGAGTGAAAATAGAAAGCTCTATATGAACTATCATAGAAAACACATCTTCCAGGACTAAAGTAGCTGACTTTTTATTACCGAGTTCAATTATAAAAGCCCAGGAATCCTTATGAATCTATACTTTCTTACTGAGCTCAAACGTAGTAAAATAGGAACAGATTAGGAGGAAACTATGTCAAAAAAATATCCTGCCTTATATACTACGAGTACCAAAGGCACATTTTTTAAACATTGCAGCATAAACAAAACGATTTATTTTGAATTGCTCATGAATGAAGAACAAGCATTGAAAAATTCTGAATACAAAGAATATATGAACTATATTCAACAAGAATGCTATGATGCTTTGGTTCACAAATTCATCACTTCACAACCATTGAAGGTGACAAACGATAGAATTCCTTTTGTGATTTTTAAAAGTAATGCTGATTTCTCAACGATTCGTTTGTTCTGTAAGGCCATTTTAGATGAACTTTATGCATCTACAGGTATTGATCCAAAAGCCAAGTATTATGAAACTGAAACTATTTTTGTAGAAATCAATAAAACTCCAACAATGTTACGAAAAAATAATATTGGAGAAAAATTGACACAAAGTCCTGGATTCAAAAACAATATAGAAATATTGGAAGGCTCCCATGAAAAGATCGACTCTGGTATTGTAACTTCTTTTAAAGAATATGAGATTTTGAAAGCAGAAAAAGAAAAAGTTGATGATGATGAAATTGTAGAGTGGTAATCTATGCATTATCACTCTTTTTTGGTGCTTTAAATTCTGTTGGGGTTTCCACAAATTCTATTTCAATCAAAGTGGGGTAAAATCACCCCGCTTTGATTTTAAAGGTTTGATCCTATCTTTTCATATCCAGACAATTTTTAGTTGGATTTTGTATATTTTTCTCTTGGTTTTCTTTATATTTATTTCTATTCCTACCTTGCTTTTTGATAGAATCAAACATACTGATTTTATCAAGAGAGTAACGCCATTTTTGAAACCCTAACATAATTTAATATATCTCTTTTTTACAAAAAAAATGAAGAGCTCTTTAGAGCTCTTCTGAAATTCGAGAGAATTAAATTTTTTTATTAAGCAACTACTTTCCAAGGAACTGGTACTAATGGAGTATAGCTTCCTGCCCAAATACCGAAGACACCACCAATGATACCAATCAATAAGAACAATCCGATACACTTAACCGGTGTCCATCCTTTTTTAGAAATCAAGAAGTAGCACATCAAAGTGAACAGTAATGGAATCAAACAAGGAAGGATCATATTCAAGTAATCCTGAATATTGATGAATACATCTACCATTGTTTCTCCATCTTCAGCTACTGTTTGACCATTAGGAATGGAAATACCTAATTTAGTTCCAGCACCGTAGTTAGAAATCAAAGCACCTACAACGAATACACCTAATACACTAGCAGCATGTGTAAATGCTTTTGCGTTAGCTGTCATCATCTGAACAGCCTTCATACCTAAGTTATAAGACCAATACATCAGTCCATAACGCAAAGCCATTTCAACACCAAAAGCAATGATGAAATACAGAACTGGTCCTAAGAAGCTTCCTTCAATTGCCATATTAGCAGTCAAACCAGCAGTAATAGGAATCAAAGTATACCAGAACAATGCATCACCAATTCCTCCTAATGGAGCAGCAACAGAAATACGTACAGAACGAATCGTCTGAATATCCGTCTTCATCTGTTCCATTGAAAGAACGATACCCATAACAAATGTTACGGCAAATGGATGTGTATTGATAAAGTCCATATTGTGCGTCATTGAAGCAGCCAAGTCATCTTTATTAGTATGAATTTTCTGAAGACCTGGTAACAAGGACCACAACCAACCAGCAGATTGCATACGTTCATAGTTGAAACATGCCTGCAACTGGCAAGAACGCCAAACCATTTTATTTAACGTTTTATTGTCAAGTCTAGGAGCTGGAGTTGTATCTTTATAAGAAGTCATTACATTAGATTCCATCACTTACACCTCCTTGTTGAGCGTTCTTTTCAATAGTTGTTAGTTTGAAGTCTAATAATGCGAAACAGATACCTACAAATGCAACTAAGATTAATGTTGCGCTTGCAAGAGGTGCGATATTTCCGATTACCAATGCGAACACGAAACCGGCCAACAACCATCCCCACAAATCATTAGACATCATAATCTTTAACAGGATACCGAAACCTACGAAACGCATCATTCCACCAGCAGCACTTAAACCACCCATAAACCAGGATGCCTTTTCTGCCAAAGACTGTAAAGGTTCAGACATTGCTGTACCACCAACATAAGCGATGATAGCGATAACAGCGAACAATCCACCTAAACATACCATATGGATATTCAAGGCACGAGTAATTCCTTTTGGATTTGCTTCAGCAGCCGCTTTATCACAAGTTGACATTAAACCAGAAGCAGCCGAGAACAATAAAGTAACAATGTACTGACCAAATGTAGCAAAGATCATACATGCACCTAATGCAGCGTTTACGTCCAAGTTTGCTTTTACAGCAAATACCATGGCAACAACACTACCTAATACAGCGTTCGGAGGCTGTGCTCCACCGACTGGCATATTACCAATCATCATTAGTTCGTAAGTACCGCCTACTACAAGACCAGTCTGAACATCACCCAAGATGATACCCATGATTGGACAAGCGATAATAGGACGGTAAATAATTTCTGTCAGTGAGAACTGGTCAATCGCAAAGATAAAAGTAACGATGGCCAACAACACTAACTCGATAACATTAATGTCCATATTCTTTTCTCCTTAAACACTTTAGATTATTTCCAAAGCTTATCTAGGCTTTCCGGTGCGATATCAGGTACACGCTGAATTTCTAATTCAACACCCAGTTCCTGCAATTTTTTAAAGCAGGCAACATCATCATCGTTTACAGCTACAGAAGTAGCTACCTGACGTTTACCTTCGGCCATGTGCATGTTTCCAATATTTACTTTTTTAATTGGAACGCCGCCTTCCACAAGTTTCAAAACATCTTGTGGAGTTTCACAGATGATAAAGATTTTCTGCGCAGGACTTGCTTTTCCGATAATGTCGATCGTCTTCTGAATAGAGAAGAAACGAGTCTGAGCATAAGCCGGAGCAGCCATGTTCATCAATCCCTGACGGAATTCATCACCTGCAACTGCGTCATTGGCAACTAACAGTAAGTTGGCCCCTAAAACACCAGACCACTGTGTCGCAACCTGACCATGAATCAAACGATTGTCGATTCGAGTTAATAAAATGTTTGGCATATTCTCTCTCCTTTCATGATAGCGCTTTCTTTCCACGAAAATCTATCTGATATTATTATAATACAACCTTTCATTTTTCCTTTACACATTTTATTTATAAGTTTATACTTTTTATTAAAGAAATGTAATTTATAATTAAAAGCCATAAACATTAACTCTTTTAAGAGCAAAATATCACAAATTATCTTTAATTAACGGAAAGGTTGTAAAAACTATGTTAAAAAGAACCACTAATTATCTCTTTCAAACATTTGGAAGTGTATTCTATGACATGAAATCAGCCATTCAAGGTGAATCTACCGTCTCTAATTCACTATATTTGTCCAATAAGGAATTTGATTCTTTCTACTATTCCCATGCACCGGTCTATATTACCTGTGAAAAAGGAATCGTCTTATTAGTTGTCAGTAAAGATGGTGTTCAATACGATGAATTTGTCATTCATCGGGCTATTCGTCTGCAACCGGGTATTTATTTTAATTTTGTATCCATCTCCAATGACAGTAAAGTGCAAGTCGTCTATTCTCCCTCTGGTTTAAACCAGAAGAAAATGAAGGAACCTTTTATCTATCAACGCATGGTTTCCAAGATCAATTTAAAAGAAATTTTAACTTGTTTTTATCAGGTGCGTAAATCAAACTATGTATTTCCTGGTGAAAGCCACGATTATTATGAATTGACCTATATTGATCACGGAAAATTAGATATGACCCTGGATGGTAAGGAATATCATCTAAACAAATATGATTTGATTATCTATTATCCCGGACAATTTCATACACAAAGTACCGATAATGAAAGCACATGTTCCTATTTGACCATCATGTTTGATATGGAAACCAAAATGGATGTTTCTTTAATGAATCGTGTCTTTAAGACAAGAAAAGATATTTATAACGTTCTCTCGGCTTTTATGAAAGCCATTCAATCCAAAGAGTATTTAAACGAAGAAATGGCCATGGCTTATTTAAAAGAAGCATTGATCCTACTCTATCAGTTTGATACGAAAACCGATGAAGAATCTAATGTCAATCCGATGCAGGAACATTATGAAAACACCTTGTTAAATGAAATTCTGGTCTTTATTCACAATAATATCTTTACCGCTTTTACCGTAGAAGATCTCTGCCAGAAATTCTCCATTTCCAGAAGCAGCCTGCAAAGCTTATTTCGAACCAATATTCATATTACGCCAAAGCATTATATTTCAAATTTAAAGCTCAATCAGGCAAAACTCTTAATTCAGGAGCATAAATATACCATCTCCGAAATATCGGATATGTTAGGGTTTACTTCGATTCATTACTTCTCTCGAAAGTTTAAACTCCAATATGGATTATCACCTACCGACTATGCGAAATCGATCAACCAATAAAAAAGATGCGTACTGAAGTGAACCCTCCAGTTGGTTGCCCAACTTTCTGGGTTCACTTCAAAGTACGCATTTTTTGATTAAATTCCGTCTGTAGGTTCTACTTGTTCCACTGGCTTATAGACAAAGCGCATTACTTGTTCTTTTCCTACATTCACAGCGGATTCTGCCAGATCTTTTACACTTTCCGCAAAAGTACGTGTTAAATTGATTTCTACCAACATACCTAAGTTGGTTCCGGCAATCACTTCTACATTCTGACGTGGATATCCGATTTCCACAGCGGTTTTGAACGGAGAGCCTCCGGCCAAATCACTCAACACGATGATTTCTTCGCATTCTTTTAGCGAATCCATGGCATCTGTCAATTTTTTAGCTAAATCCTCCGTAGAATCTGTTTCTTCAAAATCGACTGCTGCATAGTTTTTGGGTTCACCGGCAATCAGTTTCAGACTGCTTGTCAATCCGGAAGCAAAATGCCCATGTCCTGTTACGATTAAACCAATCACTCTTTTGTTCCTCCTTCTTATTCTGCTGTATATTTATAGATTGTTACACCCTGAACAACACGGTTTACTTCTCCGGTTGGACATGGATTATCTGGTGTGCATCCCATAGAGATCGATTTAAACAATCCCAGAACCTGCGCTGCCAAGATATAGTCCAAACCTAAGAAGATATTGTCTTTATCTGCATTCAGATCAAAATTAACATACGTATCGACCAATTCACGAATTTCCGAATATTCATGCGCAGCTACAGCCAAAATACGGTTTTTCTTTCTCTGCCCGCTCATTTCTTGGATCAAATCATATTCATATTGTCTTTGATACGCATCATCCGATACATAGACAACTGTCAATGCTTCATCATTGATCACTGATTTTGGTCCATGACGGAATCCTAATGGGCTATCAAAGAAAGTCGCAACCTGTCCAGCCGTCAATTCACATGTCTTTAACTGGCTTTCCTGCGCTACCCCTTTTAAGCAGTTGGCTCCTAAATAAATCAAACGACGATAATCAAAATCATTGATTAAATCCACTAATGTAGCATATCCTTCATCCAGGAATTTCTGTCCTTGTTCAATGACGGTCTGCATTTCGCTTTCCATTTCATCTAAAGCATCCAAACGGAAGCACAATACGCTTGCCAAATACATATTGGAGAAGCTGGAAGTCATCGCAAAGCTTTGATCGTGTGTTTCCGGTGTCAAATTGATGCAGTAGGCATTATCCATTTCTTTTGCCATTTTTGATAAAGCCCCATTTTCATTACAAGTGATAAACAAATGAGATACATTTTCTTTGCAGACTTCTTCAGCCATCTGTACACTCCCTACACTTTCCGGAGAATTTCCAGAACGCGCAAAGTTGATCAACAGCGTTTTCTTATCTCTTGATAAATAATTTTCCGGTGTTTCTACAATATCAGTTGAAGCATAGCTGCTGGCATGGAAGTCGGTATAACGGTTTACATAAGAATATACCGCATTTCCAACGTATTCACTCGTCCCGGCACCGGTAAAGATGATTTCTACATCTCCCCCAGTCAATACTGGTTCCAAGAAATTCTTCAATGCTTCTTTTTCATTTTTGATCTGTGCAATTGTTTTTGCCCAAGTTGCAGGCTGCTGGTAGATTTCCTGTGCTGTATAAATTCCTGTCAGTTCTTCCCAAGCTTTTTTTTCTTTTCCAAACATCATTTTGCCTCCTCTTTCTCGACTGTTTTGTACTGATTTCATTATAAACTATTTTTTAACTTTTTAAATAATATAAAATGATTATTATTAAAATGTACAAATTTGTTGTATTTTTTCTATTCCATTTGTATTCCCTTTCAATTTCTCTTATAATTACCAAAGGAAAGAGAGCGTGAATTATGGCAAAAAAAACAAACATTCAACAAGAAATCACACCTCCCGTAGGTTTTAATATCTATCAAGATAAAAAGAGCAGAACAATCTATAAGCACCCTTTTTTAAAGAAGGCTGTTTATATACCTGTCTATGATTTTAAAACGTTTGACTTATACAGAAAAAGGTATATTTTGGTTATTTCGGTATTTGTTGTATTATTTACCCTATTAAGTGACTGGTTTAGCATTCCCTGGTGGGTTACTATATTCATTTCGTTGTTGATCTGGATCTTCATGGAATTTAAATTTTATAAATTCCTGCAAAATGAACAGCCCGTAAAACACTTTACACCGCAGGAATATAGTGGTTATTACGATAATTTTGAAATGCAGGGAACAAACAAAGTACTCCTCAAAACAGTTCTATATGTGGCAATTGGCGTACTGATTGTCTATAACAGCTATTATTCCGGATATACAGGAATTTATACTTTGGCTTCCTGGGCAGTATTAGGTGTATGTCTGGTTTATGCCGTATTTCAATTATTGGTTTTATTGAAAGTGAAAAAACGTCAGAAAGCGAGAAATTAAATCTCGCTTTCTTTTTATTTATAGAGCTTCAAAAGAGTATCCAGTCGTAAATGTTTCCTGTGGCTTTAACAACATTGTGCCTTCTCTTTGATAGAAATCATCATGTCCGGGTTCAAAGTCGGCATGACCATACCATGGTTCGATACAGATAAAATCCGATGTGGTTGGATGTGTCCAGATCGCAAGGTATGGGAATTGCTCGAAATCAAAGCGAAGACGTGGTTCTTTCTTCCAACAAACTGTTAAATACTTGGACTGTAAATCTTGATAAATGATCGTTGCTGCTTCTTCAATATCTTGACGACTGCATTTCCATTCTTTAAAAGTCACATCCTTTAAAGAATACGGTGTTTGTCCGGTTGGATCCATCACAAATTGCTTGGCATGTTCTTCTTTTTCAAACACAAAAGCATAGTCTTCAAACGCTTCTCCTTTTTCTTGCGGGATACGGAAAGCTGGATGCAGACCAAAGGTAAAAGGCATGATTTCGTTTCCTGTATTTGTGATCGTATAATCAATATATAATTTTTTACCTTCCAGACGATATTTCATCTCATAATGAAAATCAAAAGGATATTGTTTGCGCGTTTCTTCATTGGAATCATAGGTGAAGACGATGGCATCTTTTTCCTGTTTTCCGACAAGATCGGCATAGCGAATCAAACCATGGTTTTTCATCGCATATGTTTGTCCATTGATTTTATAGTCTTTTGCCCATGTATTTCCTACGATGGGAAATAATGTCGGATTTAATCCGGACCAGCCTTGATCTCCCTGATACATGATTTCCACTTGACGATCTTTATCCAGGAAATGCTGAATCTGTCCGGCTCTTTCTATACATTCCACTCTACATTGTTCATTTTCTAATACGTATGCCATATCGCTCGCCTCCTATATTCTATGACTTTCTTTTAGAAACTGATAAATTCCATCTTCACTGACATCCCCAATCACAAGATCAGCCACCTTTTTTAAATTCGGATGTCCGTTCTGCATACAGATACCTAAATCGGCCTGTCGTATCATCTCAATGTCATTTTGTCCATCTCCAAAACAGATCAGCGTATCTAAATCAAATCTTTCTTTACACCATTGAATGGCTTCAATTTTATCAACATGATTGGCTCGTATCTCCATCGCATGATCAAAATGTACAATACCACAATCTTTTAATAAAGGCTGCAGTTTCTTTTGATCCTCAGCCTTTAAAAAGACAAGTACATTTAATACCTTGTCATTTTGATATGGTTTATAGGATGGCGCACAAAGATAGAGATCAAAATAAGCGCGATGTGCATACAGATTTGGCTTAGTACCCCAAAGATTTTCTGAACATGTGCTATAGCGATAGATCAAATGGTTTTCTTTACAGAACGCATCGATCGAATGCATCGTTTTTGATGATAGAAATACACACCGTAAATCATTTTGATCGGCATCCATGATCCGACTTCCTCCATCCATAATACGGGCATCAAAAGGAAAATCTCGCATGGCTTGCGGTAAATGATCCAATTCTCTAAGGGTACGACTTGTCGCCAAAAAGACTTTATTTCCCTTTTTTTGTAGTTTTGATAAAGCTTCTATCGTATGATTGCTGACGGAATGTGTATGATTAGAATACAAAGTTCCGTCTAAATCAAAAAAATATCCTGTACTCATACTTACATTATAATTAAAAAAATCGAGAATTCACTCGATTTCTAAAAATTCTTTAATTTGATCCAGTCGCTCCAGTGTCTCATCATAGCCTAGCTGAAACCACGGTCGAAGCTTTTTGGGATCTGTTGTATAACGAGTCACTCCCAGATCCTTATGGGGTCGAAGAACAAGGGCCTTCCCTTCTTGTTCCAATGCGTGAATCGTGTTCCATTGTTCGTTATATCGTTCATGACGCTTTTTTAGATCTTCTACGATCCGCTCATCCTTGTATAACCATTTTGCCAGTTTTAATTGATACGAAGGAGCTGGTTTTCTTACATATCCTTCTTCTTTGGTGGAAACAATGATATGTTTTTGATTGCCATGGCGAATGCTCTGATGGATACTGATCATATCGATCAAGCCGGCATCCATATATTGAATACCTCGAAACATGTAAGGCCGACACAATATCAACAAAGCACAGCTGGCTTTGATCAATGTCTGACTCTGATCGACATAACTTTGATCATAATATTCCACCTGATGCGTTTCCATATTGTATAAACCGATCTCCATGGTCGTTGTGCTTTCTTTTAAAGCCTTAAAATCTAAAGGCGCCTTACTTTCGATAAAATCATTTGTAGCTTCAATACCAAAGATATTTCTTTCTTTTAGAAAAGGGCGAAGACCAACTACACCTTTTTGACAAGGTGCTTCGATACCGGTTACCTCCATGCGATACATCTGTCGAGAAGTATAGCTCAACAAAATTTCGCTTCCTGCCGAAATACCGACACAATAAGGTACATAAATCTTATGTTCCAGAAAGCATTTTAAAGCACCGGCCGAATAGGCGGCTTTCGTGCCTCCTCCTTCGCAGACGAGCCCTGCCTGAATCATTCGTTTTCCCACTTTCTAATGACACCGGAATCAATGGCGGCTTGCTTGACGGCCTTAGCCACGACCGGCACTACTCTTTTATTCAAAGCCGAAACAATGATATGTTCAGGACACAGTTCCTTTTCATCCACCATAGAGGCAATCGCATACACAGCAGCCTTTTTCATCGCATCGTTGATCTGTGTTGCCTGAGCATCCAATGCGCCTTTAAAGATGCCCGGAAAGGCTAATACGTTATTGATCTGATTTGGATGATCGCTTCGTCCGGTTCCTACAATATAAGCTCCGGCTTCTTTGGCATCCTCCGGCTCGATTTCCGGAATCGGATTGGCCATTGGTAAAACAATAGCCTTTTCATTCATACTGGCAATCATCTCTTTAGAAACAATATGGCCGGCACTGACACCGATAAAGACATCGGCTCCTTTTAAAGCCTCACTTAAATCGCCTTTTTTATGTTCCTTGTTCAATCTTGAAAGAAGTGCTTCTTGTCCACTTGTCAGATTCATTCCTTCCACAAGAATGCCTTGTCGATCGACTAAGATCACATTGCCCAGCTCTAAATCTAAGATCAAACGGGCAATCGCACAACCGGCACTGCCGGCTCCATTGATCACAATGGTCGGATTCTCTTTTTTTACTAAGCGCAAAGCGTTGACCAAAGCAGAACAAACCACAATGGCTGTTCCATGTTGGTCATCATGGAAGACCGGAATGTTCATACGCTCCTGTAAGCGTTTTTCAATTTCAAAACAACGAGGGGCCGCGATATCCTCTAAATTGATACCGCCAAAGCTTGGCTCCAAAGCTGCAATAATATTGACCAGTTCATCCGTATCCTGTGTATTTAAACAAAGTGGAACAGCATCTAGACCACCTAAAGCTTTGAATAAAACGCATTTTCCTTCCATGACCGGCATACCGGCTTCTGGTCCAATATTTCCAAGCCCCAGTACCGCACTTCCATCACTTATGACCGCAATCGTATGTCCTCTACCCGTGTAGATATAAGATTGACTTTTATCTTTTTCAATTTCCAGACACGGTGCCGCAACACCTGGGGTGTAGGCCAAAGAAAGATCATCTTTTGTTTCAATCTTCATCTTGGCAACCGTTTCCAGTTTCCCCTGCCATTCTTTGTGTAAACGTAAAGCTTCTTTTGCGTAATCCATAAACTCTCTCCTCTCAAACAGAAAAAACATAGACTACTCTATGCTTTTTGCTCCATGATCTGTTTTATTGAATCTTCATAAGGTGTACCGGCGCAATGCTTCAAAGCCGATGCAAACACCTTTTTCATGTTTTCGGTATCATTTTTATAGGAATACTGTAAGCCCAATAAATACTCTAGTGTTCCCACCGCCAGTTCCTTTTGCGGTTCCATTTCACTTTTTCCATCCCATAAGTGATCAATCTTAGCCACAACTTCAGGAATATACTTACTTTCTTTTTTGATCAAAATACTATACTGTATATCTAAATCTTCGGCCCTTTCTGCATCAATAGATCGTACCAATTCCATCATGTCTTTGGTTTTTTTGGCTCGTCCTAACTGCAGATAATAATAAAACGCACGTTCATAGACCGCCAATTTCTGATTTTTTTTGATACGCATATTCATCATCATAGACAATTGCTGTTCCACATCATCTTTACGATCCTGCGCAATATAACCGCTCAAACGCATGTTTTCTCTTTCAAATGCACTCATACTTAGCTGTGCTTTGAGTGAATCAATCGTAAAATAATAGGTATCAAAATCATTGTTCATGATTTCCAAATTTAAATTTTTCCATACTTTCCTGCGCATAAGATAGGGAATTCCCAGTAAGCATAATACTAACAATACGGTTGCAACGACATAATACATAATTTTCACCCTTACTAATTTTGTCTGTTTACAGAATAAACTAAAAAAGAGTGTTTGTAAATAAAAGGTGATATTTTAGATTCTAAAGCATTAAAAAGTACAAAAAGCCTCAGAATTTCTAAGGCTTTTGCATCAATGTTTTTAAAACCTGAACCATGGTTTCCATCTGATTGATACTGCAGAATTCATATCGACCATGATGATTATAAGATCCTGTACCAAAATTCGGGCAAATGCATCCTTTTTCCGTCAACATAGCGCCATCGGTTCCACCACGTGTTGGTATGGAAACCGGATCAAGACCACAGGCTGCCAAAGCTTCTTTGGCCCTTGTCACCGAACGCATGTCGCCATGCATAAATTGTACCATATTGTAATACTGATCCTGCATTTCCAACTGGAAACGATCGCCATACTTCTGATTCAAAGAATTGATTACATCTTGAACAAACTGCTTCCTGGCTGTAAATTTTTCAAAATCATGATCACGAATAATATACGCCAAGCTGGCACTTTCGCAAGTTCCTTCCATCTCCAACAAATGGTAGAAACCCTCTCTGTTTTCTGTATGCGCCGGTGTTTCCTGTTTGGGGAATGCTTCGATCAACTCGTGCGCTAAAAGACACGCATTGATCATTTTATCTTTGGCATAGCCCGGATGGATCGTATTGCCGGTAATCGTGATTTTAGCCTGAGCGGCATTAAAGTTTTCATAATCAATGGCATCAATTCGGCCCCCATCAACGGTATAGGCAAAATCAACCTGGAATTGTTCTAAATCAAAATTCTCTGTTCCCCGTCCCACTTCTTCATCAGGGGTAAAGGCCACGATGATCTTTCCATGTGGCAGATTTTCTTTGATCATTTCATCTACGGCTTGCATGATGATCGCAATACCCGCTTTATCATCGCCACCAAGCAAAGTATTTCCATCGGTCACAATTAAATCATCACCGATACAGTTGGATAAAGCCGGATACTTTTTACAATCCATTTGGTATTGATCGTTTAAAACGATCATGGAACCATCATAGTTTTCAATGATTCGAGGACGAATGTCTTTTCCGCTTAATTCGGTAGCCGTATCCATATGCGCACAAAAGCCAAAGGAAGGAAGACGATCATCCGTGGCTTCCAATGTCGCATATACGATCCCATGCGGATCCACCATTACCTTTTGAAATCCCAAAGCCTTGCATTCTTTTTCTAATTCTTTTGCCAGCACCACCTGTTTTTCTGTACTTGGCGCTGTTGTACTTTCCGGATCGGATTGGGTATCAAACGATACATAATGTAAAAATTTTTCTGTAACACTCATAATTACGCTAACTCCTGAGCCAATCTAGGCACGATTTGTTTTTTACGCGATACATATCCCATTTTGGTAAAAGAATCCACTAATCCTTTTATCGCATGAGAAAGCTCTCCGACATAAAGGAAGCGACTTCCCTTGCCCTCCACATTGGTAAATACCATCAGTAACAAATCTAAATGACGCATTTTATTTTCTTCTTCCATGTACTTCAAAAAGTCATCTCGAATCTGATCCACTACATCCAAATCAAAAATAAATACCTGTGAGATCGCCACACGTTTTCCCGATAAAGTATATTCTTTAGAATCTCTATGTAAAATCGTATCGAAACTTTTATCCTGAATCGTAGCGGTATTGGCAAATAGTTCTTTAGCCATCGCATCAAAATCGATACCATGTTCTTTTTCAATACGTTTTGCCAAATCTTTATCGATCTGCGTACATGTCGGTGAATTAAAATTCATTGTATCACTGATAATGCCATAGGCAATCAAACGCGCTGCCGTATCCGACATTTTGATATTCATTTCATGATACATCAAACCAACGATCGTACAGGAACTGCCTACGATCATATTTCTAAACTGGATTGGATGATCCGTCTCGATATCACCTATACGATGATGATCGACAATTTCCATGATATAAGCACTGTCAATGTCGTTGATTGCCTGTTTCTTTTCGTTATGATCCACCAGAATAAACTTTTTCTTCTCTGCTTTTAAAATATGATAACGCGCCACGGAACCAACGATTTTTCCTTTTTCCAATACCGGATAGCTGGAATGACGAGATTTCAACATTTCCCGTTCTACATCCTCCAAAAACTCGCCGCGATTAAAGGATGTAATAGCACTGGCCGGTGTCATGATCAATTCGATTGGGATGCTTCGATAGATCATTTGAATGATCTTCATTGTATTATAGTTGGTCGAAATAAGAGTTACCCCATACTTTCTGGCCATTTCAATAATATAATCGTTAGGAACAAAGCTTTCCGCGATCACGATCACAGCACAACCTTTAGCCATACTCTTGATCATATCATCCTCATGGTCGCTTAAAACCATGATGGCACCTTCCAAATCACGCTCCATGAGCTTTTTATCCGAAATGCGAACTTCTCCACTCATTGGTAAAGTTCCTTTTAAGATGAAACTCCCCTTCAAACATTTTACAATATTTTCTAACGGTGTTTCCTTTAACAGATCCTTCGTGATATTTAGATCCTGCATCTGCACTTTGGAAACATCACCAATGGTAGCCATACCAATATAATTATCATTATCATCCACTACATAGAGTGCTTTGGCCTTATCCAGACATAAATCCCATCCATGGCGCAGAGTTTCATGGCGAGGAATCGTGATTGCCTCGTCAATCTCTATTTCAGCCAATGTATTTTTGGCCGTCGTCATATACAAAGGTGGATCCAGCTCTAATTTTTTTAGAATAAAACTGGTTTCCGGATTTAAATGTCCGATACGAGCAGCAACCGCATGCATTCCCATTTTCTGCTTGAGCTCGGCTAATGCCATAGCAGAACAAATAGAATCCGTATCCGGATTTTTATGACCTACAATATAAACCGGTGAAGTCATGATACATCTCCTTTTCAACTATATCTCATTATACCAATAAATGACCAAAGAAAAAAGCAGACAATTTTGTGTCTGCCTTAACTTCATCTATCTCTCAAACAATAATTATGTGGTAAGGATAAGCCTTATTTTACTGCATCTTTTAAAGTCTTGCTTGGCTTAAATTTAACAGCGTTGGATGCCGGAATTTCAATTGATTCTTTTGTCAACGGATTGATTCCTTTACGTGCAGCTCTTTCCGTTACTGTGAATTTACCGAATCCATTCAAATCAACTGTTCCCTTTTGAACAAGTGTATTTGTAATTTCATCCAACAAGAATTTAACATATGTAGTTGCATCTTTTTTAGATACTCCACATTCTTCAGCCATTTTTTCAATTAAGTCTTTTTTGCTTACTACTTCTGACATGAATATGTCCTCCTTTTTAACTACGGAGGAAATCATATCATTATCCATAACTTATTGCAATATTTTATCAACGGGAACTCACAATTTTGTTCCAATAAAAAGTATTTCATAATCCTCAATTTATATTTAATAAAAATTACAAATTTGTTAACAAGCAGCCCTTCATCTTCTTTTAATTTATTATTTTGCCTTTTAACTTAGTCAAAGTTAAAAGCTAAGTTTTTATGATTTCAGTTGATTTTTTTTGAAATCAATGGCACAATAGAAAGGCCTTAAATGCCTGCATAGTATAATGGTAATACACATCCATGGTAAGGATGAACTCGTGGTTCAATTCCGCGTGCAGGCACCAGCATTATATTATTTGCGAACTGCCTATTAATATGTATTAATATGTGGTTCGTTTCTTTATATCTATATAATGACCGATATTAAATTTTGAGTCATTTAGGACGTTGAGAAATCATGTAAGACCCTGTTCAGGGAGTGAAATATTCTAAAAATCCTTAGTATAAAGCCGTTAGGGCCTCGTGCGGAACGGAATTAGAAAGGGGTTGCCTATGATGGATAGAGCGATAAACCTGTTAAGAGAGATTAGGCTTCTGATTCATGCAATTAGAAGACTGGTTGAAATCATTATTAAAATGACAAAATAAAAAGAGTGACTCGCCTTTCACTCCCTGAACATAATATATCAGATTGCTAAGAATTGTGCAAGGATATTTGCTGATTAAAAGACTAAGTGGTATTGACTGATAATTCTTTACATAAAGTTTATATGTCATCTTCCTTTAGCGTTTTCCTCCTTAATTAAATCTTATACAGAAGAATTTTTTTATGGCAGCTCTTGAAAGTGACTCATTTCCCTATGTTACAATAACTAGGAAATGAGGACACGATTATGATAAGAGCTATTTTTTTTGATTTTGACGGAACCATACTTTCTCACACTACCAAACTAGTGCCAGACTCCGCCATATATGCATTAAATCAGTTAAAAAAACAAGGGATTTTAACTATTGTCGCCACCGGAAGACACATTACAGAAATTGAAGAATTTGATTTTTGTCAAAATTTTAAATTTGATGCCTACATCACATTAAATGGGCAATATTGTTTTAATGAAACCGAAACCATCTACAGTAATCCTGTCAGTAAAAACGATGTGGATGCGATATTAGATCATATCCAGGAAGATCCCTACCCTTGTGTATTTGTGGAAAAAGATCGACAGTATATGAATTTCTATACTGGTTCTGTTATCGAAGAGTATAAAAAATTAGGAACTTCTTTGCCGCCTTTAGAAGATATTGAAAGAGCTAGGATTCAACCCATCTACCAGTTGTCTCCTTATCTAAGTGAAAAGCAGGAAAAAGAATTGTTTACAAGATGCCATGACATTAAAATCGATCGATGGACTGATTATGTGATCGATGTATTACCGGCTATCGGTGGCAAAGATATCGGCATTCAAAAAGTGATGAAATACTATGATTTAAAAGATACAGAAACGATGGGCTTTGGTGATGCGACCAACGATATTCCTTTATTAAAAAGCGTGGGCATTGGTGTTTGTATGGGAAATGGCAAAGAGGAAGTGAAACAAATTGCAGATTATGTTACAGATTCTGTGGATGAAGATGGTTTATATAACGCATTAAAAAAATATCAGATTCTAAAATAAGCGACATTTAGCCGCTTATTTTTTTCATCATTTCTACAATGCTTTCTTTGCCTAAACCAACTACATTGGTCATAGAACCTTCTATGTGTGAGATAAAGTCACTATCTTGTATGCCATAAGCACCGGCTTTATCTAAGGCATTATGGGTATGAATGTAATCCCATATTTCTTCATCACTCAAATCACGAAACCAGACTTTGGTGATATCGGTATGACAAAGTTCTCTTTCCTTATATAGAAAACAGATTCCTGTCATAACTTCCTGATATTTTCCACTGAAATCTCTTAAAAAAGAGAATGCTTCCTGTTCATCCTTTGGTTTTCCGTAAATCTTATTTTGAAAGCTGACTATCGTATCGGCGCCAATAACCAGATCATCCGGATATTTCATATGCACATCCGCAGCTTTCTGATAAGCTACCTGCTGAATGGCTTTTTCTAAAGGCAAAGACGGATCAAAGTATTCCTGTGTGTAGGAAGGAATTACTTCAAATTGATATCCAATTTCTTCTAAGATCTCTTTTCTTCGAGGAGATTGACTAGCTAATATGATCTTCATATTCAAAACCTATAGGCGCCCTCTTTCGCTGATAATAAATTGAAAAGACAATACAAGGTATGATCAAAACACAAACCATGAGAACACAGCTTAACACCAGCTGATAAAAAATCGTTTCCGGCAGCATATTGATCATAAAATCCGTAACTGGATTCAATAGCCACAAATTATTCGAAAAAAAGATCGTATGAAACCATGTCCAAAAGCCGGTAAAATCAATACCTATCCATATACCAAAAAACACAAAGACCAGAATCAAACAAACCGAAGCTTGTATAATACCTTTTGTCAGATAGGCAACTGTTTTCTTCTTTTGCGTTATAGCCAGATAAAACAAAATCACCAATAAACAAACAAAGCTGGCTTTTCCGACCCCTATGGCATTTTGATATAATGCCTTTACATCAACCATATGACTTTTTTCTCTTTCATTAAAGGTATTTTGCGTGTATCCATTGATGGTAATCGTATCCTCTAAAGAATCGGTATCATCACGAATATAGTCCAACAATAATTCAATACTTTTGTTTAGATCGTCCTGGGAAACATGCAAAGACTTGGCTAAATTCATTTTCTCATAGCGCTGGATGTAAAAATCCTCATTTAACGCCATTGTATTTACACTGCCAACCACACAAACAATGATCAAAAGCCAGCCCCATACAAAGGCCAAGATCCTATTCAATCGCAACAAGATCCACCTTATCGACAAATGCCATCGCTTCAATCAGATCTAAAAAGGCCTGAATGTCCCCTTCTAAATCACTGATATCCAAAGTAAAGCTGACATTATGAATACCATTGATTGGAATGGTTTGATTGATAGCAAGAATATTCACTTGTTTAGCGGAAATCAAAGAGGAAACTTTGGATAACGTTCCCTTTTCACTTCGCAACGTCATCGTGATTACGGCTTTGCGGTTATTTTGTTCCTGTGAAAATGAAAATACTGTATCCTTATATTTATAGTACGTTCCCCGTGATATGCCCACCTGCTTAACGGCTTCACTGATTCTTTTTACTTTTCCAGATTGTAAAAGCGTTCTTGCTTCTAACACCTTTTCCAGCACTTCCGGAAGAATATCGCTGGAAACCACATAAAATTTACTCATATTCTACCCAGGCTCCTTTGGATGCGATTGACATCTGTCTGCATTGTATGGAAAGTTTTGTTTCGACATCTTTCTGTAGTTGATTCAATTTCGTCGGATCTAATGATATCGCAAGCATCGTACTGCCACTGCCGGAAATCCACATCGCAAGATCCATTTCCTGGCATTGCTCATGAATCGAATCATAATCCGGAATCAGCTTTTTACGATAGGGTTCATGCAGATGATCAACACATGATTTTGCAAGGATCATCTCATTTCCTACCTGCAGGGCTTGTAGAAAACATAGCGCATGTCCCACCTGTGAAACAGCATCCTTATACTTCAAAGTAGAAGGAAGAACTTTTCGTGCTTCATTGGTTACGATTGGATAATCCGGTATCATGGCCAAACATTTATAATCGGCACAAGGTACGATCATCATGCGTGGCTTGCCTTCTTCCATAAAGCTGCAGACAGCTTTCCCAAAAATACAGGGTGCCACATTATCCGGATGTCCTTCAATATCCGTGGCAATCTCTAAAATTTCCATCTTATTCAAATGCGTCTGAAACCAGGCATCGCATGCTAAAATACCGGCCACCACACAGGTGGATGAAGATCCTAGTCCTCTGGAAAAAGGAATATCGGAACCGATATGAAGATGAAATGTCGGCATTTCCTTTTTTAGATGCTGACATGTCTTCAAAAAAGACTGTACCACTAAATTTTCTTCATTGGCGTATTCTTTAGGACAGCCTGTGATAATCAGTTCATTACTTGGCTCAAATTGAAAGGTTGCCCACCAGTCTAAAGCCATACCTAAACTGTCAAAGCCGATACAACAGTTCGCACTGGTAGCAGGAACATGTACTTGTATCATAGAAGAGCCCCCATATTCTTTTCCACAACATCTTTCATCTGTTCGACGGAAATCACTTCTTTGTGTCGAATTTCCAGGCTTTCCAGTGCTTTTAATCCTTTCGGAATCGGATCTGAACAAACGGTTTGAAGCTGTTTCATCGCTTCCAGTTCATCCGTACTGTTTTGATGTAAGGCGTCCAGTACATCCTGTGAAAACTTATAAGGAGAAGCTGTCGCAAGGGCAACGATCGGTCTTTCTTTTGCATCTTTGGCAACCTGATACGCAATGGCCGAATGCGGATCTAAAACAACCTTGGATTCCTGATAGACAGACGCTATCGTTTCTTTGGTCTGTTTATCATCCAGATAGGCACAACCAAACAAAGACTGAATCTTTTGTAGAAGCGTATCCGGAATTTGATAGCGACCTGTTGTATTCAAATCACTCATACATTGCGATACCAGTTGGGTATCCTTTCCGGACATATAATACAAAAGTCTTTCTAGGTTCGAAGAAATCAATATATCCATACTTGGAGAAATCGTTTGTACAAACGCGCGGTTGCGATCATAGACACCGGTTGTCAAAAAGTCCGTTAACACATGATTGGCATTGCTGGCGACATAAAATTTCTTGACCGGTAATCCCATCATACAGGCATAATAGCCAGCTAAGACATCCCCAAAGTTTCCTGTCGGTACACTAAAGGATACAGGATCTCCCAGCTGTATTTCACCATGGTTGACTAAATATTTATAGCTTTCAAAATAATAAACGATCTGTGGTACCAGTCTCCCTATATTTATAGAGTTGGCACTGGTTAGGATCACGTTTTGGGCTTCGGCCTTCTTTCGCAAGTCTTCATCCAGGAACAAAGATTTTACCTTGCTTTGGGCATCATCAAAGTTTCCTTCGATCGCATAGACTTTCACATTCTTTCCTTGTTGAGTCGCCATCTGGCGGTATTGAATCTGGCTGACTTTTTGATGCGGATAGAACACGCAAATACCGATGCGATCCACATCCTTAAAGCCTTCCAAAGCTGCCTTTCCGGTATCTCCACTGGTGGCCGTCAAGATCATTGCCTTTTGATCACCGGCTTTTAAAGCCGCTGACATCAATTGTGGTAAAAGGGTTAAGGCCACATCTTTAAAAGCGCTGGTCGGACCATGAAAAAGCTCTAATACATATACATCCCCAACTTTTTTGACCGGTGTAATATCCGGTGAAGAAAAAGAATGTCCATACGCATTTTCAATACATTCTTTTAGTTCTTCTTCACTGAAATCCGGCAGTAAAGGCTGCAGGATCGTATATGCATTTTCCTTATAAGATTGTTCACAAATCGTATGCAAGTCTATCTGTACCGAATCAATGTCCGGCCATACATATAAACCGCCATCTTTGGAAATTCCTTCCAAAATTGCTTGTTTAGCGGTCATTTTTCTGTTTTGATCACGGGTTGACACATAAATTTTTTCCATAGATTCCTCCTTGAAAAACCATATACCATATGATACAATGTTCACATTCTAAAAACAAGTGTTTTCTTTAATTAAACAAGGAGGAAGTCATGAACGCAGTTTTATTAGGATATGGCACCGTAGGAAAAGGTGTGGAAATACTTTGTAAGAACGTAGAAGGCATCCATTTAAAACAAGTCTTTGTTTTACCGGAATTTGAAAACCTTCCTTATTTCTCCAATGATGGAAAAGGTATGGTTACAGCCGATGATGTCGATATCGTTTTTGAGTGCTTGAGTGGTACAGAACCCGCAAACACGTTGATCACATTAGCTTTGGAACATGGTAAACATGTCATCACCTCCAATAAGGCAACCGTCTCTCCAAATTTGGAGCGTTATGTGGAAATTGCCGAGAGAACCGGTGGTTCTATTCAAATCGAAGCCAGTGTTGCCGGCGGTATTCCTTTTTTAGATGCGATTTTAAAGCTGCAGAAGTTAGAAGAGATTCGCGGTTATCAGGGAATCTTTAACGGTACTTCCAATTATATATTAGATCAGATGCAAAAGAATGGTATGGAGCTAAAAGTGGCTTTAAAGCAGGCACAATCCATGGGATATGCCGAAGCCGATCCAACCAACGACATTGAAGGTATTGACGTCTTCTATAAGACAAACATCACCAATATGTTGGCGTATAACACAAAAAACGATGCGATTCGTAAACCAATCGGCATCACGAAGCTGAATACCGAAGATATCAAAATGGCTAAAGCAAACGACAAAGTCATTCGTCATATTTCATTATCCAAACAAAAAGATGGTGAATTTGCCAGTATCATTGCCCCGGCCTTTTTGGATAAAGGACATTATCTTGCCAATGTACCAGATAACTACAATGCCCAATTGATCTATGCGGACAGCTTTGATTACTTAGGCTATTTTGGTCAGGGCGCCGGACAGCTTGCCACCGCACAGGCTATGTTGGCTAATGCCATCGATACATTGGAAAACAGAGAACGTAAGATTTGTCTAAACCATGAAAAGAAAGTTAATGAATCGATCTTGAAGGCAAACTGGATCGTACGTGCCAAAAAAGGCTTGATAGCCGATAAAGAACAAAGTATCAGTGAAAATGAATCGTATTACTGGTTTGAACATAAGGATGCAACGATTATCGATACCATTCAGGCATTTGATGCGGATGCGATGATCGCCTTATGGGTGTAAAGAGGATAGAGTAACATGTTAAAAATCACAAAATTTGGTGGAAGCAGTGTGGCCAATGCGACACAGTTTAAAAAGGTCAAAGCCATCGTACAGGCAGACCCATCCCGAAAATATGTCGTTGTCAGTGCACCGGGTAAAAGAAACTCTTCTGACAATAAAATTACGGATTTATTGTATCTTTTAGATGCGCACCGGCAATATCATGTCGATGCCAGCAATGTCTATCGTTTGATTCGTCAGCGTTTTGTCGATATCAAGACGGAACTGGGATTAAAACAACCGATTGAAAAAGAATTGGATACATTTTATACCAATCTAAATACTTATACACAAGCACAGATCGTATCTCGTGGTGAATATTTTTGTGCCAAACTAATGGCGGAATATCTGGGATATGATTTTGTCGATGCCAAAGATATCATCCGCTTTAATCTGGATAAGACGATCGATATGCAGGCAACAGCGTCCAAGCTGCAGGCAAAATGTGCGCAATATGAGCATTTTGTTTTCCCTGGTTTCTATGGCTCCAGCGCCAACAACCAGATTCAAGTCTTTTCACGAGGTGGTGGCGATATCACCGGATCGATCTTGGCAAAGTGTCTGAATGCGGATATGTATGAAAACTGGACCGATGTCAGTGGATTTTTAATGGCTGATCCAAAAATTGTCGATCATCCAAAACAAATCACACATATTACGTATTCGGAATTGCGTGAACTTTCTTATATGGGAGCCAGTGTCTTACACGAAGAAGCCATTTTCCCTGTCAAGGAAGCGAACATTCCGATTCATATTTTAAATACTAACCATCCGGAAGATCCGGGAACGATCATTCAGGAAAGAACCAATATCAAAAATCCATATGCGATTACCGGAATTGCCGGAAAAGAGGGCTTTGTCTCTATCTATATTTATAAGAAACACATGTCCAGTGAAGTCGGTTATATTCGTAAAGTCCTCAGCATTTTGGAGATGTACAATGTCAGCGTGGAACATATTCCAAGCGGTATCGATTCATTTAGCGTTGTCGTCAATAAAAGCGATGTACAGGATAGTCTATATGAAATCCTGGCACGAATCAAAACGGAACTGAAGCCTGATGAAATTCATACCGAAGAAAATCTGGCTTTGATCTCCACCGTTGGTAAGAGTATGTCCGATTCACCGGGTGTTGCCGGTAAATTATTTAAATCGCTCGGAGATCAGAAAATCAATATTCGCATGATTGCGCAAAGTAGTGATGAAATCAATATTACGGTTGCTGTATTGTGCAAAGACTTTAAGGCAACCATTCGATCGATCTATGACGCATTTGTCACAAAGGAGGATCAAAATGTCTAAGGAAACCATTGCCATTGTAGGGGCTACCGGCGCTGTCGGCCAGCAGATGTTACAATGTCTGGAAGAAAGAAAAATTGACTGTAATCTAAAGCTGTTGGCATCGGCTAGATCCAAAGGTAAAGTTTTTACCTTCATGGATCAGGATATTACTGTTGAAGAGTTAACAGAAAACAGTTTTGAAAAGGTAGATTATGCGTTAGGGGCTACAGAAAATGACATCACTAAGACTTGGATGCCATGGGCTCAAAAGGCCGGTACGATCGTTGTCGATAACTCCAGCGCCTATCGTTTAGATTCTAATGTGCCATTGGTCATCCCGGAAATCAACCCGGAGGATATTCAAAAGAATCAGGGCATCATCGCCAATCCAAACTGTGCTACGATCATTGCCTTAGTGGCCCTCCATGTGCTGCATCAGGAGTTTAAGATCAAACGTATGATCGTATCTACCTATCAGGCAGTGTCCGGTGCCGGTGTCAAAGGAATTCAGAATTTAGAAAATCAGGTCAAAGATCCAAGCATTCCTTCTCAGGCATTCCCGTATCCGATTGCCTACAATTTGATTCCTCAGATTGGTGATTTTGATGAAAATGGCATTTCCAAGGAAGAGTGGAAGCTTCAAAATGAGAGCCGCAAAATTCTTCATGACCCGGATATTCTTGTAAACTGTACTTGTGTTCGTGTTCCTATCATGCGTTCTCATTCTGAAAGTATCACGATTGAATGTGAAAAAGAAGTCGATGTACAAAAAGCGCGCGAGCTGCTTGCCCACGCACCAGGCGTTAAGCTTGTTGATGATCCACAAAACAAGATCTATCCGATGCCATTAGATACATCCGATCAGGATTTAGTCTATGTCGGACGAATCCGTGAAGATCTATCCGATCCTTCCAAACATTCAATGATTCTATTCTGTTGTGGTGACCAGATTCGTAAAGGGGCCGCCACCAATGCCGTACAGATTCTTGAAGAACTCTTGAAATAAAAAGAAACACACGTCGATTATGGCGTGTGTTTTCGTTTACTTTTCCACTTCATCAATAGCTTCGATGATAATACCTCGAAACGCATTTTTTTCCAGACTGGCAACACCTTTGATGGTCGTTCCCGACGGTGAACAAACCGCATCCTTCATGATACCCGGATGCTCTTTCTTTTCCAGATACAATAAACTGGTACCGGCCATCATCAAAGCAGCTAAATCATAGGCCTGTTGACGCTTTAAACCATGTTTGACTCCGGCATCGGCCAAAGCCTCCAAATACATGGCTGTATAAGCCGGTGCACAACCGGCAATCGTGGTCGCAATGGATAACTGCTTAGCTTCCACCCATTCAATCTGCGCAATTGTTGAAAAAAGCTGAACAAAGCTTTCCAGGGATTCCGGCTGTAAAGAATGTTTTTGTTCTGTGACAAGAATTCCTTTTCCAACCGCAATAGGTGTATTGGGAATAGCCGAGATGTGTTGCGTCTGCGGCTCTAAGATTTCTTCATAAAAATCATAAAAGCAACCGGCTGCGATCGATACAACAATTTTAGAAACCAATGCCTTACGAATCGGTTCAACGACTTCTTTGATCTGATACGGCTTAACGGCCAGTACGATCAATTCAGCATTTTCAACAACTTCCAAACTTGAAGCATGGGCACAAACCCCATATTTTTCGGCATTCTTTTGGCAGGAATCAAAATGAGCGGAGCAAACATGAATTAAAGATGGATCAATGTTTGCCTTGTTGACCATTCCATTGACAATGGCCTGTGCCATATTTCCAAACCCGATAAATCCGATATTCATACCTATTCCTCGTTATATCCGTTTGGATTCATCGTTTGCCATTTCCAGCTGGAAGCACACATCGCATCCAGATCATATTCAGCCTGCCAACCCAGTTCTTCTCTGGCCAAGTCACATTTGGAATAACAAGTAGCGATATCACCAGCACGGCGTGGTTTGATTTCATAAGGGATATCATGCCCACAGGCCTTAGAGAACGCATGGATCACATCCAATACGCTGTACCCTTTTCCTGTCCCCAGATTATAGACCTTACATCCGGCTTTTTCTTTGATCTTATCCAACGCCTTGACATGCCCTTTGGCTAAATCGACAACATGAATATAGTCACGTACTCCCGTACCATCCGGTGTATCATAGTCGTTTCCAAACACACCGACACATTTCAATTTTCCGATAGCTACCTGGGCAACATACGGTAAAAGGTTATTTGGAATGCCTTTTGGATCTTCTCCGATTAATCCACTTTCATGGGCACCGATTGGATTGAAATAACGCAATAAGATCACATTCCACTCCGGATCGGAAGTATGCACATCGGTCAAGATCTGCTCCAACATCCATTTTGTCCATCCGTATGGATTGGTACAAGTTCCCTTTGGACATGCTTCGGTAATCGGAATCTGTGCCGGTTCTCCATATACGGTCGCACTCGATGAAAAGATAATATTCTTACATCCATAAGTACGCATCACATCAATCAAATTCAAAGTTCCTGCGATATTTACGGTATAATATTCGACCGGTTTTTGTACTGATTCTCCCACCGCTTTTAAGCCGGCAAAATGAATGACCGCATCAATTTGATTTTCGGAAAAAATCTTCTTGAGTGCTTCTTTGTCTAAAATATCTTCCTTATAAAATTTCACTTTCTTTTGTGTGATCTGTTCAATTCGATCAATGGCTTTCTGATTCGAATTATATAGATTATCCACTACGATGACATCATACCCGGCATTTAACAACTCCACGCACGTATGACTACCAATATAGCCGGCTCCCCCGGTAACAAGTATCTGCATATTTTTACTCTCCTTTTTGTTCTATTATACTATGAACATAATTCTTTTTCTTCCTCTTTTGTAAGGATCATCGCTTTATATTCCTCTTTTACCTTGATCCAAAGACAATGATGAAGAGGATCGTAGCGATCAAACTGCGCTTTGTTTGTCCACTTCTTTTCCCATTGGCGTTTGAAATGCACCATTTTCTTTAAATTTAACTGCTGATGCAGCACTCTGTAACAAAACACAAGCTGCTCTGGATCTTTACAGCGCACAACCAGTTCATCGTCAGGAAGATTGTCAATTTCTTTTTTATCACTTAAGATCAAGATAAATTTTCTTTGCGGATCGCGAAATAAAAAAGGATAGATCATATAAAACAAGTGGTGACAATGATTACACTGATGATAGAAATACGTTCCATCCTGCAGTCTTTTTTCGATGTTCTCACTGATTTTGGCAATGGCCAGCGTATCTCGCTTGATGTGAAAAACATGTCCACAATGCGGACATGTCATTTCAATCATTCTTTCCTTCATAGAGCACGAGTGGCATTTTTGAGCCAGTCTTTTTCTTCATCGTTTAAATAAGGCTGCAGCGTGTCATACACTTGTGCATGATAGGCATTTAACCATTCGATCTCATCTTGTGTCATCTTGGATTGATCGATGCCATCTAAATCAAACGGAACAAACGTCAATGGTTCAAAATGCATGAACTGTCCATAGAAATTCTTAGTTCCCTTCACGACAAGAAGCTCATTTTCATGACGGATACCAAATTCTCCTTCTTTATAAACACCTGGCTCGTCGCTTTGTATCATACCTTCTTCTAATACACAGGAATCGTTTCTTTCCGGTACGATTCGCCAGCGAAAGCCGTTTGGTGCTTCATGGACATTGGAAAGATGCCCGACACCATGACCGGTTCCACACTGATAGTCCATGTCTTCATCCCATAGAGGTCCACGCGCTAGAATATCTAAATTTAAACCACGGCATCCATATAAGAAATGCGCTTTGGCCAGACGAATATGGGAACGCATAGCCAGCGTAAACCAGTGCTTTTCTTCCTCGCTGATCTTTCCTAAGACAAACGTACGCGTAATATCAGTTGTTCCTTCCAGGTATTGACCACCGCTGTCAACCAAAAGCATACCTTCCGGCTTTAAGGTAACATCCGTTTCCGGTGTGGAACTGTAATGCATCATAGCCGCATGTTCTTTATAGGCACAAATGGTATTGAAGCTGTCTTCCAGATAATTTTCCTGTTCTTTGCGATACTGCTTCAGCTGATCCTGTGCACTGCATTCCGTGATTTCCTGTGATTTCACATTCTTTTTTAACCAGTACATAAATTTTGTACAGGCTACACCATCTTTGATATGCGCCCACTTTGTATTTTCGATCTCTGTGGCATTTTTTTGCGCCTTCATCAATACGATCGGATCGATTGCCTCAACCAGCTTTTCCTGCACCAACAAGGCCAAACGACTGTTGACAAAATGTGGATCGACCAAAACCGGCCCTTGGAGAGAACAAACATCCTCATAAATCGAATTATACAGTTTTACGCTGATTTGATTTTGTGCAAACAAAGCTTTACTTTCATCATCTAAGCGAGAAGCGTCAATATATAATGTTGCCTTTTCTTTTTCAATGGTGGCATACGCTAAGGCTACCGGAAAATGTGGAATATCATGGGCTCGAATATTAAAGAGCCAGGCGATCTCATCAATTTTTGTGATAATAAAGGAAGCACATCCTTCTTTGGTCATGGACTGACGAACCTGGGCAAGTTTATCTTCCATCGAGACACCGGCATAGCGTAAGGCATAATGGAAAGTTTTTGTCGCCGGTAAAGCCGGGCGATCCTGCCAGATTTCATTGACCAGATCCAAATTGGCGACAATATCGATCTGATGACTGTTAAAAATCGCATGATATCGTTTATAATCCATATAATTGATCACACGACCATCAAAGCCCACTTTAGAGCCTTTGGAAAGATTTTGACAAATGTAATCTTCGATGCTTGGTGTTTCCGGCTGTCCCATCTTCATCAAGGTAATGCCTGTATCCTGCAGCTGGGCCTGGGCCTGAATAAAATAACGGCCATCCGTCCACAAACCGGCTTGATCGGCTAAGACCACCAGTGTACCGGCACTACCGGTAAAACCGGACATGTACTTACGACAGGCAAAATAATCACTGACATATTCTGTTTCATGAAAGTCACTGGTTGGAATGATATAAGCCTGCACTCCGTTTTCCTGCATCTTCGCACGCAAATTCTGTAAACGTTCTTGAATCATTTTTATACCTCCACATGATCAATATAATAAGCCCAGTTCAATACTTCGATGCCACCATAGCTCAAGGCGACCATCACCAGGCAGATAAACAAGATTTTTATCGTAAACAAGCCGATATTTCTGGATTTGTATGTGTTTTCCAGTCGCATGTATTTAAACTGCGCCCACATACAATACATCGGCAGCATATATAATATCCCCTGCAACAAAACCATCATAGGGGCAAAGCTGTGTAAAAAGTACAACACTTCAAACACCTTACCACCGGCGATATCCTGCCGCAAGACAGACGCACTGTCAAAAGTCACAAAACCATTAAAACAGCCTAAGGCACTAAACAAACCAAAGAAAAACATCATGGACACATCAAATAACACCAGCATGCGATGTACTCTGTCCATTTTTGCCGAAATCTTGTTTGTCCATGCCAGAACACACAAAAACGATACCAACAATAAAATGCCATAGATGATAAAACTTGCCGGAATCAGCCAGTGAAACAAAGAAAAAAGCAGAGCGATTCCTAAGCATACGTTGGCAACGGTGTCGGTCGTATCACGGCGACGGCGCATCTTGCGTAAGCCATTTTTACCAAATGAAAAAACAGAAGTGATCGGCTTGAGTGCTTTTTTAGGTAAAAAGCTGATACAGATCGATAATAAAATCGCTAAAAAACTATATAGTGCAACATCCATCATATTGATTCCTCTTTCTTACGCATCCAAATGACTGAAAAAACAGCCCATGCCATCGTCAACAATACCCAAAGCCACAACGGGCAGGAAAACCATGTTCCTTCTACGTGATTCGAAATATAAATTGATCCTAAATAAAACCCAAAACAAACCATCAAAATAAGCCAAAAACCCAGTGTTGAACGTTTGGGATCGGTAGCCATATACGTCAAAAGTCCTTTATAGATCAAGTAAACAACTATGGTCTGCAGGCATAGAGACCATCCGATCAAAACCGTTTGCATAATGGGCTCCTGTTGTGAAACAGGAATGAGAACTTGATTATACACAACATTGATCAACGTTGTATATATAAACAAAAACAAGGGAAAGTCAGAAACTTCTCTTAGAAAACAAGTGATTTTATCAGGCTTGATCGAATTTAAATAAGCTTTAAAATCGCTTTTAAATCCATCTTGTGCCTGTTGGTCATCCTGAAGCTGATGACTTGCCTTTTCCATACATTCTATCTGTTGTTTATAGGTGAGTCCGGCCTGTCGAACCTGAAAGCCGGCCCAGATCAATAATCGTTGATTCTTAGATGGGACACCCTGTACTTTTGATAACAGAGGTCGAAAATAATTGAAACTGTTCATGCAGATATTGTAGAATAAATCCATTAAGAAGTCTATAAAAGGAGAGTTCTATGAAGATTATCTTTTTGGATGCCGATGGCACTTTACTGCATCATGAAGGTTTTATTCCCCAAAGCGCTTTACAGGCGTGTCAGCTTGCTCAGAGAAACGGACATAAGATCGTCCTTTGTACGGGAAGACAAAAAGTAGAGGTCTATGGCGATATGTTAAAGTTGGACTATGACGGTATGATTACCGGAAGCGGGGCCCATGTCGAAGTCAACCATCAGCTTTTAGAAGAACGAACCTTTTCCAAAGAACAGCTGCATATACTCTTAGAGTATATGCATAAAAACGATATCGATGCGATCTTTGAAACCACAGAAGGTCTAGTTGGTAATCAAAAAACATACGATCATTTAGATCAAATGATCCAAAAACAATGTAAACATTTAAGTCCGGAACTCTTTGCCAAACATGGTTTAGTACAGGTCCAGCACAATCTGAAAGTAACCGATGCGATCTTAGAGTATCCTGTAAATAAGATTTCTTTTTTAGAATCGGACATTTCCTATCAGGAAATCTATGATGCACTGCACAGACAATTTGATTTAGTACCTGCTACCTTTGCCCCATTTGGCAAAGAAAGCGGTGAAATCTCCGAAAAGACCATTACCAAAGCAACCGGTATGCAAAGTATCCTCAACTATTTTGACAAAAGCGCTGAGGATGCGATTGCCATTGGAGATGGCTTTAATGATCTATGTATGTTTGAAGTCGCCAAAATTAGTGTAGCCATGGGCAATGCCCCTATAGAAGTACAAAAAAAGGCAGATCGTGTAACGACCTCCCTGGATAATAACGGTATTTATAACGCTTTTATTGTTCTGGGCTTGATTGAATAACGATTGATGTGGAAGCAGGCAAGATCCCTGCTTCTTTTCTTTTTTTCTGCAAGACCGTATTCATACGACATAAACATTCCCAATACTTTTCAAAAGGCACAAACGCATAGATGCCAATCGTCATGGAATGATCACCGATTTTATCAATGACCACTTCCTTCTGCATATTGTTTTGTACCCATTCTGCTTCACTTTCCAATACCTGATTTCCCAGTTGGATACAGGCATCGACATCCGTTTCCAAAGCAACCGGAAATGAGATATGAATTCGTCGATATTTTTCTTTCGAATAGTTGATCAAAATTTCACTGACTGCCGTAGAATTAGGAACGATGATTTCCTGATGATCAAAAGTCTGTAAGACCGTAAACAAGATTTCGATACGGCTGACAACACCTTCCTGTGATTCGATCTGTACATAATCACCGATCACAAAAGGCTTTGTGAAAAGAATCTGTATGCCCCCGGCAACATCATTCATGGTATCTCGCAACGCTAAAGAAATGCCTAGGGAAACGGCACTCAAAGAACCGACGATCACGGACATATCCAAGCCTAAGACCGCCAGGGCAATCGCAATAAAAATGATCTTAATAGAAATCGAAGCACACGATCCAATAAATGTTAAAGAGCCATGATCTATCACATTCTTGGATAGCTTAATAATAAATTTTTTGATCAGCTTGGCAATGACCATTCCCAATAAAATGATCAAAGCGGCAATGGCAACCCGAATTAAAAAATCATCCAGCTTTTCAAACATACATGTTCTCCTTTGAAAAAGAACCGGTCTATGCGGCCGATTCTAAATCCTTTTCTAATTTTTCGATACCTGTTTGAATACGACGAAGACTTTCATCCTTACCTAAAATATACGCCACTTCAATAGCACCACCCGGTGTCGATTGTTTTCCGGTCAAAGCTGTGCGTACCGGCCAAAGCACCTGTCCGTTTTTCATCTCCAGTTTTTCCGGCAAGGCCATTAGTAGATCATGGATTTTCTCTTCACTGGACCAATCACAGGAAGATAAAGCTTCATACGCTTCCTTTAAGGCAATCACTGCAGTTTCTTTCTTAGATTTCTGACGCTTATGTTTGAACATCTCCACGTCATAATCCGGCAGTGCATCAAAGAAATCAATCATTTCTTCAATTTCATTTAACGTATTGGCACGAGATTGTACTAATTTTGCGATCTCTTTTAAATCGATATCCGAATGAATGGCATTCTTTAAATAAGGCAATACCAGTTCATAGTAACGATCAAAATCCATATGTTTTAAATATTCACCATTCATCCATGTCAGCTTATCAATGTCAAAAATAGCCGGACGTTTCGAAATACGGTGAATATCAAAGACTTGAATCAATTCGTCCATGGTATAGATTTCCTGCTCGGTCTGCGGTGACCACCCTAATAGAGCAATATAGTTAATGATGGCTTCCGGCAAGTAACCTTTTGCGACTAAATCCTGGAAAGAAGCATCCCCGTTTCGTTTTGATAACTTATGATGTTCATCTTTCATAACCGGTGGAACATGCACATAGATCGGACGTTTCCATCCATACGCATCATAGATCAAATTATATTTTGGTGTACTGGATAAATACTCGTTTCCGCGAACCACATGTGTGATTTCCATTTGATGATCATCGATGATGTTGGCGAAATTGTAGGTAGGGAATCCATCCGATTTGATCAAGACCTGCTCATCTAATGTATCCACATCCACTTCAATATGTCCATAGACTTCATCATCAAAAGTCGTTTCTTTGATCTCTCCAATTGTCTGGCGAATGACATAAGGAACACCAGCATCGAGTTTAGCCTGTACCTCTTCCGGAGTCAAATGTTTACAAGGATCATCAAATTTAAAGGAATCTCCCTGCTCTTCTCTTTGTCTTTGCAGCTCTTCTTCCGAGCAGAAGCAATAATGGGCGCCTCCTAAACGAATCAATTCCTCGGCATATCCTTTATACATGCCTAAACGCTCACTTTGAACATAAGGCCCATGTTCTCCACCGATATCCGGTCCTTCATCCCAGTTTAATCCGCAGTCTTTCATTGTCTTATAAATGATATCAACCGCACCTTCTACCTGACGATTTTGATCGGTATCTTCAATACGCAAAATGAAATCTCCATCTTCATGTTTTGCGATCAAATACTCAAACAGTGCTGTACGTAAATTTCCTATATGCATATAACCCGTTGGACTGGGTGCAAATCGTGTTCTAATTTTAGCCATAAATACCGTCCTTTCCCGATAATCTTAAACCACTTTAAAAATTTCTTCAATAAACAGTTGCCAAATCTAGAAAAAAATTATAAGATATAAAGGCGCATTGGGGTATAGCCAAGCGGTAAGGCACCAGACTCTGAATCTGGCATTTCCATGGTTCGAATCCATGTACCCCAGCCATAGAAAGCTAACGTCACTTAAAAAGGTGGCGTTTTTTATTTAATCCAATCTATGGTTTATCATTACAAAAAAATATTATCTATAAATTAAACTAAAAATCTTAAAACCTCCAATTTCTGAAAAACCTTTGGTTCAAAAAATCTAACTTTTTTCAAATAATTCTTAAATAAACTGATTTTTTGAACACATCGGATAGTCTATCTTTCTAAACCCCTTGATTTTAATAAATACTGCGCTATTATAAAAATAATAAGATAGATGGAAGAGAAAAGTATGAATAAGCAACCTTTGAAAAGAAAATGGAGCATGAAGAAGATTATATTGGTTATAGTCTCACTATGCTCTTTTTTAGTTCTAAGCTTTGCAGTTCATCTTTCCCATCAACAAGGTTTCTTTTCCTTATTTCCTTTTGTCTCTTCAACGATGGTCTATGTTAACGAAGATGGTGAACTGGCACACGGTATGCAGAAGATCGGTAAAGATTATTACTACTTTTCAAAAGAAACCGGCTTTATGAAAAAAGGCTTTCAAACTATTAATCACAAAACGTATTATTTTGACAAAAATGGAAAACGGGTAACAGGGCTGCATACAGTTAATGGAAAAACTTATTATTTTGAAAAAGACGGACAGATGCTTAAAAAGAAGTTTAAGGCCTACACAAAGGATGAAAAACCGATGCTTTCTTATTTTGATCAAAAAGGGCATATGGTAACTGGAACCAAGACAATTCATAAGAAGAAATATGTCTTTGATCAATGTGGAAACCTACAGATTGATATTGAAAAGCTTCAAAATGATGTGCAGGAGATTCTTTCTCAATACTCCGGTGATATCAGTGTCTATTTCAAAGACTTGCGAACCAGAAAAGGATTTGAGATTCATCCGGAATCCATGTATCCCTGCTGTATGATCAAAACCGTTGCCCTGGCCGCTGTTTTTCAGGAAATCGATGCAGGAACGATCGACTATGCACAATACGAACAATGGATTGAGCCTATGATCACCATCAGTGATAACACATCCTATAATGTGTTAATGGAAGTGATTGGAGATGGTAATGGACTTTATGGCTTACATAAGGCAAATGTTCTGGCTCAACAAATCGGCATGCGAAATACCGCATTGCATCATGGCCTACAGCCTGGCCAGCACTTTTTTACGGACGGCGGTGCCAATATCAGCTGTGCAAATGACATCTGTATATTTTTTGAAAAGCTCTATGATCATGAACTGGGATCAAAGAAAAGCTGTGATCAAATGATCGATCTTTTTAAACGTTGTACGGATTACACGGCTTTACAGAGTGGTTTAGGACAAAATGTTGAATTTGCCCATAAAACCGGTTGTGCTGATACGTATTATCATGATGGCGGTATTGTCTATTTACCGGGTAGAGACTATATCCTGGTCGTCTTTTCTAAAGATGTAAACGTCTATACATCCTTGATGTATGAGCTTTCTTCCTGTGTTTTTGAATATCAAGATACATTGATTTAGTTTTTTTCATGACCGACTTATCCCAGGAACTATACTTCCTTTCATAGCGAATAAGTCGGTTATTTTTATTATAACTTATACTCGATACAATAAAGGCAAGTAAGCATTACATATTTCATAGCCTTTGATAAAAATATAAATCTTATAATTTTTAAAACTAAATAAACTTTTCTTTCTACAAGAATGAATATCTTATGATATTTTAGAAAGGATTTGATCATGAAACGGGTCTATTTTCCATTTTCGTATCTTTCCATTCATAATATGGCCAAACCTCTTTTTCTTTGTGTTTGACTGGTGTAACCTTTACCCATTTTTCCACTTTGAAAAGGAGCTTTCATGTTTCAAATATTAATATGTGAAGATCATCTAGAGGATATAAAACATCTATCGCATCTCATTCATGATGCTTTTGCGCAGGAAAACATTTCTTATCATCTTACGATCTTAAATGAAAAATCTGGCTTGGATTTTAAGAACTATGATCTGATTTTCTTAGATATCCAGCTAACCTCTTATAATGGTATCCAATTAGGGCATCTCATCCGAAGGCAGTGTCCTAAAATTCCTATCATTATCACTTCTTTATATGCCGAATATCTTCAGCAGGGCTATTTGATCGAGGCTAAACGTTATTTATTAAAGCCTATCTCTTTCCTTGATTTTCAACGCGTCTTTTACGATGTGATTTTAGGCGATTGTAAACAACAGAAGGCTTTGACGGATTTAAGGATTTCTCCTTATAAGATTTATTATAAAGATGTATATTATGTAGAATTTTATGATCGGCATACGTATCTCTATTTAAAACATAAAAAATATCGAACGACTTATTCCCTTTCCTATTGGAAAGAATGTCTGAGTTTTTATGATTTTGGACAATCGTATAAAGCCTTTCTTGTCAGTTATCGACATATTGCCGATCTTACCCATGACAAAAAAGACATTCTTTTGACCAATGGTGTTTCTATTCCTCTATCTAAAAAATACAAAGCTTCATTTATGAAAGGATATCTACATTACTTACAATGCTCACAATAAGTTTCTTGTTTGATTTACTGACATTTATTTTTCTTTTGGCGTTTTTACATTACTTTTTCCCTTTTCGATATTCCCTTCATCAAATTTTCTTATACAGCTTTTTTATCGTGCCCTGTGCTTTTCGCAACCGGATCAGTCTTGTACAAAACGCAGTTTTCTTTGTACTGCTCTGGACTTTGTGCAGTGCCTTTTATCAGGGAGGCTTCCGTGGTAAATTTTTTTATTTTAGCTGGTGCTGTTTTATCTTGTTGACTGCCAGAGCCATCATTCTTTTATTATTTACACAGTTTCTTTCTTTTTCTACGATTGCACCCACGATCGAAGTCTTGTTGGTGATGATCCTATGTACCCAGATTTTAAATCTCAGCTTTTCCCTCGTGTTTGTGCATCTTAAAAATCAATACAAACAAATCTTACTAAAGGGCTTTCATTCTTTATTCTATATTCCCTATATTTTATTATGTTTCTTCTATATCTTTCATATGGACTATGGCGTTTTCTATGATCGTGCCACCTGCCTTGTTTTTCTGTACCTCATTCAAGTGGCAGCTCTATCTTTGGTTGCCCGTCTCTTTTTCTGGCAACAAGCACTTTATCAACGAAAGCTCATTCGGCTGCAACAGTCGAATCTACAGCTACAATGTCGCTGTGAGCTCCTGTATCAAGCCTATTCTTCATATTTTGATCATATCCATGATCTATTATATCAATGTCTTTGTCTGGAAAGACTTTCCTGTTTCAAACAATACAATCTCTTACAGAAACAAATCAAAAAATTGGCGGAACATACGTTTAGTCACTTCCAAAATCTCTATAGAACCTGTCCGGTCTTAAAAACCATGTTGGAAAAAGAAGAAAAACGTATTCAGAAACAACAGTTACGCTTTGATGCAACTCAATTAGATGAGGAAAAAATACAAATCAGTTATGCTGCATTACAATCTGTCTATCAATCCATGTTGCAGGTACTTTTTCAATGTTGTGAAAAGACAACGATCACTATTCAAAATCAACAGAAAGTTCATTGTTGTTTTCTCCAATTTACTTTTTCTTCCTTTCGTTTTAATGAAACAAAATTTTCCCTGCCCTATGAAGTTTATATATCCCGGGATTCCCTTCAACTGTATCATGTCACTTTTTTGATTCCTGATTTGTGAACTTTGCCAAGTATTAATATTTATTTAGTACTTGACTTTACATAGTACTAAATATACTATAATAGTGTGAGGTGATTCGATTGAATACACAATTTAAAAAAGGTGTATTGGAGTTAATTGTTTTAAAAACGATAGAATACAAAGATCTCTATGGATATCAACTGGTGACAAAGATCAGTGAGATCGTGGATGTCAATGAAGGTACGATCTATCCGCTTTTAAAACGATTGTCCAATGATCATCTGCTCGAATCTTATTTAAAAGAATCCTCGGAAGGACCACCCAGAAAGTATTATCACATTACTCCCAATGGGATACAAAAACTACAGGATCTGGAAAAGGAATGGAATGAATTTTCCGCTAAAGTCAATGTATTTTTAAAGGAGGTGTCTTATCATGACGAAAAGTGAATTTTTAGAACAGTTGGAACAAAAGCTTTTATTGATCTCCGAACAGGAAAGAAAAGACATTTTGATTGAATATGGCACATATATTGATGATAAGATTGCCAATGGTGCCAGTGAAAAAGAGGCAATCCAGGGTTTTGGTGATCTGGATGAACTTGCCAAAGAAATCTTAGAAGCTTATAAGATCAATACAGATAGTATGGATACCAAAGCGGATAAAACGTTGGATCGTGCCTATTCGAAAACCGAAAGTTTTCTAAATAAGTTCGGCAATTTCAGTGTTAATGATATTTTTCATCTGATTTTTGATGCCTTTGTACTTCTTGTATTGCTTTATATCGGAAGAATTCTTCTTATTGATATTTGCTTAAATATTCTGATGAATGTATTTAACTGGATCTTTGGTATCACTTATGTAGCCGGTATTGTATATGCCTTTGAAGATTTGATGATCTGGATCTTTAAGCTCATTTATCTGGCGGCAAGTATTCTCTTCTTTATCAATGTCATGTCCAGAAGAATTCGTCGGATCAAGCGACATGACTATCGCATCAATGTAGTGGAAGACTTAAAACAATCCTTCAACAAAGAGGCCAAAGATTTCTTAAAAGACGATGATGGCCTGCCGCCGATTCCCGACGCAAAGCCAAAAAAAACACTCTATCATCAAAGAAAAGCACAACATACAGATAGTGGAAGCCTGCTGATAAAGATCATTTTAGCGCTGATCAGCTTTCCGACCATCTGTTGTATCATCGGATTCAGTACTGCTTTGATTGCCTTATTCTTTGTAGGTGTTTTTGAGCACGTTTACAGCATCGGCTTGATCTTATTAGGTGTTGGACTGTTAGGCGGAAGCATTTCCGTTCAATGGTTCTTGATCCACCTGTGGCCAAAAAAGGAGGAGATTCCTCATGCGTAAAATCATCATTACTTTTGTAGTATCTGTAATCTTAGTAATCAGCGGTGCCCTGGTCTTTGCGATGGAGCTCTCACAAATTCAGTTTCGTGCAAAAACACTTCCTGTGGAAACAAAAACAGAAACAATAACAATAGAAAATCATACAGGTGCCGTGCTACTTGAATTGGATCCTTACATAGATTTTAGATATGAAGAGATTCAACTGGAAGTGGAAAGCTTTCAAATGGATCCTAACCTAAAAGAGGATCAAATGAAGATCGAATATCCAGAATTTCTAGAGTTGGCATATGGAGAAGAAGGAGAGCCCGTACATTCTCGAATTTGGTTTTTTTCGACTCTGAACGGGGATCATAATGTGTTCTCTCATATCCATAGTCTGGAAGATATCAAAGAGATATGGAATCAAAAAGAAATAACTCTATACAAACCCGATGCAAAAAACTTGCATATAAAGGTTTTCTATGGAAAAAAACTGGAAGGAAAAATTGATATCTATTAAAAAGGATCGTTAAGATCCTTCAAAAAAGCAGCCTGACTCTCATACAACCGGCATAAAGAACTTTCTGCACAAAATGGAACACACAAGCTTTGTGATGTGAATGCTTTATGTCTTATGGCTGCTTTTTATTCGGCTGAAAGAATTTGTCTTGCCAATTCCTGATTTTGAGAATCAACATAAAAATCCCAGGCATATCTAGGCTTATGATCGCCTGCCAACATGGATCCCATCAAAGCCGTATGAAAGGGGTGCAGCTGATTGACATCTTTCATGCGGATGCGATATTCGATATGATGTTCACTTAAAATATCTTCTATTTTGTTTTTTTGTTCTATGTCTGTCGTCGTAAAAACTTTTTCTTTTCCAAACATTTTATATCTCCTTATTCACTCCCATTATAACAAAAAAAAAGAGAGTTTCCTCTCTTAATGAAACATATCCTTCTTTTTGAAAATCAAGATGGCTACCAGACAGGCGATAACCGCAACAGCTGTTGGAAAGAGAACATGTGGTGCAGGAAGACCATCAACATTCATCCCATAAAAGCTGAAAATAATATTTGGTATAGCCATAACGATCGTAATGACCGTTAAGACCTTCATAACGATATTTAAGTTGTTGGAAATGACAGAGGCAAAGGCGTCCATGGTTCCACTTAAAATGTTGGAATAAATATTACACATCTCGATGGCCTGATGGATCTCGATCATCACATCTTCCAGTAAATCTTCATCTTCTTCATAAAGCTTGATCATTTTACCACGCATGATCTTATTCAATGTGATCTCATCCGCTTTTAAAGAAGTTGAAAAGAAGACCAGTGATTTTTCCAAGCCTAACATCTGAATCAGTTCTTTATTTTCCATCGACTGATGCAGTTTTGATTCAGTACGGCTGGACAAACGATCGATCTGACGCAGATACACCAGATATTGTTGCGAAATGCGCAATACCAACAAAAGCAAGAAACGCGTTTTTAAACGGGTATCCATCTGACGGATACGCCCCTGCGCCATATCCTGTAAAGACCAGCTTTCATACAAACTGATCGTCACAACATAGCCTTTTAAAATTACGATACCCATTGGGTTCGTTTTATACTGCAAGGTCGTATAATCTTCATTTTTATTAACGTCACTTTCATCAGAGTCTGGATAGTCGATGATCACAAGCGTCTGATCAAAGTCGTCATCATAGTCGATATGTGAACTTTCTTCATCATCCAAAGAAGATTTGACAAATTCCGGCAATACACCGATATGTTCGATCAAAAAATTTCTTTCTTCTTCGGTTGGAGCAATCGCATTGATCCAACATCCTTTTTCCGGAGCATCAATACGACGGGTACCATCATCAAAAGTCTTGTAAAATTCAAGCACAGTAATCCCTCCTTTTTAACGGAGACAAACTGCGATGCCTCCGTATCCTTTATTTTGCTTTTTGTTCCACTCATGACTTAACGGGTCCGGAGACATAATTTCACCTACTTTCATGCCTTTGTATTGTACCACAAAAATGAAAAAGGATAAAAAGGCTTTAACGAACTTTTTACACATTTTAATAAAAAAACGGGATTGCTCCCGTCACTTTCAATTTCATAAGCCATGTTCTGTATCAAACAGTCATTTATCTATAGGTTTCCCTATCCGATCTTAGGTTCAGTTCCCCTTGATCAGTTCCCCTACCAAATTTGGGTTTCTCGCTTGCGGGGTTTACCCGTTCCACCTATTCTGTTTCCAGAATAGCTCGTCTCTGTGGCACTTTTAAAGCCGTATTTCCATAGTTTCCCTTAGGAAATACGACAGCCGTCAGGATCAACCTGCCTGGATTTATGACTTCATCCAGCACAAACACTACGATCATCGCAGATCGTGCGAGCATGGACTTTCCTCTAGCTTTCGCCAGCGACTGTCGAAATTGAAATCAATTATTCTTCCGGTTTTACCGGCGCGCTATTTGTCGTATGGAATACAGCCTGTTCCAAACGTGCAATACGTTTTAACAGATCGATCATATCTGTATTTCCATTTACGTAGTCAGCGCTCACTTTTTCATTTAAATTCTGGTTTTCGCTCTGTAATGTATAAATTTCCTGCTGCAGTTCTTTAATTTTTTCTTCATAGCGGCTTAATGCCTGCCCCAGTTCTTCCATTTTTTCATCATAGACCTGATAATCTTCAATGATCAAATCTAAGAATTCATCAACTTCTGCCGGAGCATACCCTTTAATATCCACATGGAATTCTTTTTCAAAGATTTCCTGCGCAGTCAGATTCATTTCTTTTGTCATTTTGATTCCCCCTGAGCACTACTCATTATTATGACGTTTTTGCCCTAAAAAATCAACCATAATTGAATGTTAGTATGATTTCATATATAATTAGAACGATGAGTATAGTGAAATATCCAACAGCGGTTGCCCACCAGAATTTTCATGGTGTAAAAGATCAACACACCAACCGCGGAATGCGCCTGGAAGCCGATCTAAACGATACAAACAAGTATTACAGAGAATGTGATAAGGCGCTGATTTATAAAAAGCCCACACCGGTACAAGTCGTTCGTGTCGATTATCCGGCAAGAAACAAGGCTAAGATCGTGGAGGCATATTATAAAACACCTTCTACGACTGATTATAATGGCATTTATAAAGGTCGTTATATCGATTTTGAGGCAAAGGAAACAAAGAATAAAGCACAGTTTCCCATCGGGATCATTCATTCTCATCAGATCATACATCTTAAAAAAGTACACAAGCATGGCGGTATCGGTTTCTTTGTGATTCGATTCAGCCTGCGAAATGAAACCTTTCTGGTAGATGCCCCTTTATTGATCGATAAAATTGAACATTCCTCAAAAAGTTCGATTCCCTATTCCTGGTTTCAGGAGCATGGGCATTTGATTCAAGAAGGCTATATACCTAGATTAGACTATCTCAAGATCGTCGATCTTTTGTATTTTAAGGAGGATAAGACATGAGCCAAGATACAAATCAGAAACCGCAGACAAAAAAGCGTAGAAAGCTGGATATCTGGAACAAGCTGGCAATCGGCGTACTTTCCATTTTTTTGGTAGGCTGCATCTCCGTTTTCTTTATTCTGGTCAACATCATCAATGATCCGGATGGCATGCAGTTTGTCGAGGGGGATCTGACAACACTTTCCAACTCACGTATTTATGACCGTAATGGAAACCTGATTTCCGAGCTGGGACAGGAGATTCGTGAAGATGTCACGTATGATCAGATTCCACAGAACGTGATCGATGCGTTTTTAAGTATTGAAGACTCTCGTTATTTTGATCACAACGGGTTTGACTTACCTCGTTTTTTGGCCAGTGCTTTGACAAACCTTCGCTCCGGTTCCTTTGCCCAAGGTGGTTCGACATTGACCATGCAGCTGATCGACAATACGTTTACTTCACAACAGGAAAAAAAGATTGAAAGTGAACAAGGCAGCATTTCGGCATTTACCAAAATCAAGTTAAAAATACAGGAAATTTATTTGTCTTTAATTGCCGAACAAACCTTAAATAAAGAAGAAATCTTTGATTACTATGTAAACCGGATCTGGTTTGGATCAGGTGATAATACTCGAGGCATCCAAAAAGCAGCCAAGTACTTTTTTAATAAGGATGTATCGGAACTGAATTTAAGTGAATCCGCCTTTTTAGCCGGTGCCATCAATGCCCCGGACACATATAATCCATTAAACAATTTATATAAAACGGATCAGGATTATCTGGCCAATGCGACAAGTCGTCGAAACACAACACTTGCCTTAATGTTACAGCACGGATATATTACCGAAACTGAATACAATTTGGCAAAGAATTCAAAATTAGAGTTTGCCCTGCAATATACGAATATATCCAGTCAGGATCCAAATGCACCGTTTATCTATCAGGCTGTACAGGAAGTTATTCAGTTGACCGGTCAAGATCCGGGTGTTGTTCCTATGGATATCTATACAACGCTAAACCCGGATGTACAAAAGGTAGCTTATGATATCTGTGCAGGAAATATTGTCAACTTCCCAATCGAACAGCTTGATACCGGCTTTGCCGTTATTGAGAATCATACCGGTGAAGTGATTGCGGTCGGTGCCGGTCGAACCTATTATCAGGATGCGACCAAACGAGATTTATCCATGGAAGAAAGGCAGCCAGGTTCTTCAATGAAACCATTATTGGCTTACAGTTCTACCTTTGATTTATTAGGCTGGTCCACCGAACATAAGATCAACGACCATGGTGAAGACTATTTCCATGCGGGAAGCAACCTTCAAAACTCTGATCGTCAATATCGTGGTGTAGTCAACTTAAAGACAGCCCTTGGTTTATCCTTGAATACACCGGCAGCACAGGCGATGATTGCCCTGGTGGATGAAACCGGTTATGATTACTGGATCGATTTCTTAAAGAAGTTAGGATACAGCGAAGATACCTATACACAGTTTGTCGAACAGTATGCGATCGGTGGTGCCGAGATGTATGCATCCCCTCGCCAACAAGCCAGCGCTTACAGTATGTTGGCCAATGGTGGTAAACGTGTAGAAGATCATACAGTTCGAAAAATTGTACGTCGCTCGGATGGTAAAGAAACCTCCGGTGATACGACCGAATACGAACTGATTAGTGAAGAAGCCGCTTATATGACATCCTACCTGTTGGAAAATGTCGTATCCGGAAATTATCAAAACTTCAATGAAATCTTATACAGCCAAAACTATACGGCATATGGTAAATCCGGTACATCCGACTGGTCCACTTATGGGGTACAATATGGTATTCCTGCCGGAGCTGCCCGTGATGAATGGTCTATCGGTTATACCAGTGATATCAGCGTGGCAACATGGACCGGCTTCAGCGGTGAAAATGAAGCATTAGGATACTACTTCACAAACTCTTTACTATTTGAGGCAACTGCCTTCCATATCACGCATTACTTATTAGATTACTGCCAACAGTTCTATGACTATAACAATATTGAAAAGCCTAGCGGTGTATCGAACTATAATGGTGGTTATATCAAAACAGAGTTCCTTTCTAAAGGTGATTCAAAAGTAACCGGCGGAAATGCGAAGTCTGAAGATGAAGAAGATACTGAGGAAGAGGAACAGGAAGAAGAAACGACAGAAGAAGAAAATACGCAGGAGCCAACAACGCCGCCAACGGAACCAACTGTACCAGAGGAGCCTAGTGATCCAACGCAGGATCTTCAACAACAATGTATCAATTCCGGTGGTACTTGGCAAAACGGAGCTTGTATCTATCAGAATACCGGCAATAACGGAAATACAGGTATGGAAACCTTCCGACTGGATTCATTGACCTTACCGGATTCACGAAAGAGAATATTATAAAAGGAATGAGTCTCATTCCTTTTCTTTTGGATATTCATTTGTATGTAGTAAACGATTGGCGTTTTCAACACGTTCTTTTGATGGTGGATCAATTCCCTCTAAAGGATACTTCATACCCAGTGCTTCCCATTTATAGGCTCCCAATGTATGGTAGGGTAAAACTTCCACTCTTTCGACATTGGATAAGCTTTGAATAAACGTATCCAGCTTTCTTAAATAAATATCTTCATCATTTCTTTGCGGCACCAGAACATGGCGAATCCAAACCGGTTTGGAAATCGAATCTAAATACTTCGCAAAGGCCAGTATATTTGTATTGCCATGACCTGTCAATAATCGATGTTGTTGAGGATCAATATGCTTGATATCTAATAAAACCAAATCAGTTACTTCCATCAATGTATTGATTTTATCCATGAACTCTTTCGTTTCACAAAATGGTTGTCCACACGTATCCAGTACGGTATGAACCCCTTCTTTTTTGGCCAATTGAAACAATTCTAATACAAAATCAATCTGTAATAATGGTTCGCCTCCGGATACCGTTATGCCGCCTTTATCTTTCCAGTAAGGGCGATAACGCAAAGCTTTGGTAAGGACATCGCCTGCCTCTTGATCCGGTTCTTTGATTTGCCATGTATCAGCATTATGGCAAAACTGACATCGCATCTGGCATCCCTGCAGAAAAATTACATAACGAACACCCGGGCCGTCAACCGACCCGAATGTTTCAATGGAATGTATGCTTCCTTTCATATCCTACAAATGATCGTGGCAGGTTCTGGCAATCACATCCAGCTGTTGTTCACGCGTTAAATCAATAAATTTGACCGCATAGCCACTGACACGAATCGTAAAGTTTTGATACTCTTCTTTTTCCGGATGTTCCATCGCGTCTTTTAACTTCTCAACACCAAAGACATTGACATTTAAATGATGGGCTCCCTGATCAAAATAACCATCCATCACATGCACTAAATTCTCTGCGCGCTCTGTATCACTATGGCCCAGCGCACCCGGATTGATAGTCTGTGTATTGGAAATACCATCTAAGGCATATTCATAAGGAAGCTTCGCAACGGAATTCAAAGAAGCCAGTAATCCATTCTTTTCGGCTCCATAAGAAGGATTGGCACCCGGTGATAAAGGTTCTCCGGCCTTACGTCCATCCGGTAAAGTTCCGGTTGCCTTGCCATAAACCACATTACTTGTGATCGTCAAAATCGAAGTTGTCGGCTCACTGTTACGATACGTATGATGCTTACGAATCTTATTCATAAATGTCTTTAATAACCATACTGCGATATCATCGGCTCTATCATCATCGTTTCCATAACGTGGGAAATCACCTTCTACCTTGTAGTCAACGACGATACCATCCTCATCACGAATCGGTGTTACCTTGGCATATTTGATGGCACATAAGCTATCCACAACATGAGAGAAACCGGCAATACCCGTGGCAAATGTACGTCTTACATCGGTATCGATCAAAGCCATTTCGGCTGCCTCATAGTAATATTTATCATGCATATATTGAATCAGGTTTAAAGTATTGACATAGAGTCCACTCAACCAGTCCATCATCAAGTCATATTTATGCATCACTTCATCAAAATAAAGCACATCGCTGGTGATTGGCTTATACTCTGGACCTACCTGCATTTTTGTTCTTTCATCCACACCACCGTTGATGGCATACAACAGACATTTTGCCAAATTGGCACGGGCTCCAAAGAACTGCATTTCCTTACCCGTCTGTGTGGCGCTGACACAACAACATACCGCATAATCATCGCCCCACTCCGGACGCATCACATCATCGTTTTCATATTGCAGAGAAGATGTTGCCACACTGACCTTGGCCGCATACTTTTTAAAGGGCTCTGGCAGATGACTGGAATACAATACCGTCAAATTGGGCTCCGGACTTGGTCCCATATTTTCTAATGTATGCAGGAATCGAAAACATGTTTTTGTGACCATATGACGGCCATCCATACCGATACCGGCTACATCCAAAGTGGCCCAGACCGGATCACCCGAGAACAACTGGTTATAGGAAGGAATACGCGCAAATTTAACCATACGAAACTTCATGACCATATGATCGATCAGCTCTTGTGCTTTCTCTTCTGTCAATGTTCCGTTCTTTAAATCTCTTTGCATATAAATATCTAAGAAGGTGGAAACACGGCCAACCGACATTGCTGCCCCATTCTGTGTTTTGATGGCCGCCAAATATCCAAAATAAAGCCACTGTACTGCTTCCTTGGCATTCTTGGCCGGTTTTGAGATATCATAGCCATAAATAGCCGCCATCTCTTTCATTTCTTTTAATGCCTTGATCTGATCAGCTAACTCTTCTCTTTGACGAATGATGTGATCCAGCATCGTTCCATCGCCACACAAATCAAAATCTTTTTGTTTTTCCTCGATCAAAAAATCAATTCCATACAAAGCTACACGACGATAATCCCCAACGATACGTCCACGACCATAGGTGTCCGGTAATCCGGTAATAATCTTATTTTTACGAGCTAGACGCATTTCCGGAGTATAAGCTCCAAATACCGCATCGTTGTGTGTTTTATGATACTTTGTGAAGATTTCTTTTAATTTATCACTTGGTGTATATCCATAAGTTTCGCACGCTTCGACACTCATACGAATACCACCATAAGGCATAAAGGCTCTTTTTAAAGGCTTATCGGTTTGTAACCCAACAATTTGTTCCAAATCTTTTAAATTTTCATCAATATATCCTGCTCCATAGGAAGTAAGGCTGGATACCACTTCCGTTTCCATATCCAATACACCGCCTTTGGCGCGTTCTTCCTTTTGAAGCTTCTGTAAGGCATCCCACAATGTATTCGTAGCTTCTGTTGGATCCGCCAAAAAGGCTTCATCACCATCATAAGGCTCATAGTTATTCTGGATAAAGTCTCTGACATTGACTTCCTCCTGCCATTTGTTTCCTTTAAATCCGGTCCACTGTTCAAACATGTCTTTCCTCCTATTCTTGAACCATATAAAATGCCGGCCTCCGGGCTTCTTTTTCTGCCCAGACGGTCGGCTCAATACTCTTATACTTCACGTGGTCTATTCCACTCATTCCGTCAGTCATATAAGGTGATTTCATCATATCGGAATTTAGTTGAAGTGTCAACGAATAAGTCGCTGAAAATCCTTTCAGTGCTTTAAACCTAAAATTTTCTTTTTATAGAAAGAAGACTGCTTTTGTATTTTCAGATTCAAAGCTTTTTCTCCTTCCTTTTCTAAGACTGTTTTTTTATCCGAAAAAAGATCACGCCCCAAAGCCAATCCCTTTTTCGATAATGTATAACCCATTCCCGAAAGAATCGTTGGAAACAAATCCATTGTCGTAAATTCTCTTTTTTTGATCTGCACCGGCTTCTTTTGACTGTGAATAAAACAGTTCCATACCCTTCGATCAAAGCCCTGATCAAAATTTGAATGAATGTATTGTGCAGCCATGCTTGTATGATCCCCTTGAATCACGATCAGAGTATCCTTGTAGAAAGGCTGTTTTTTTAACCATGTCATAAAATCTTCCAGAAGACGATCGGTGTGATATATAGAATTGGAAATACCTTTGACAAAGTGTGCCTCCCATTTCTTTTCCTGATAGCCATAAGGATGATGGGTATCCACCGTCAACATTTCAAAATTAAATGGTTGTTCTTCCTTTGCCAGCATGCTCAGTTTTCGTTTGGCAAAATCAAAAAGCTTTTCATCCTCATAACCCCAGAACACATGATATTTTTCATCCAACCAGCCTTCCTCTTTTATTTTTTTAATATCTTGAATATCATAATGTCCATGTTGATCAAAATATGATTTGCGCCCTCCAAAGGCCGCATCCGAACCAATCATCAAGGTGTTGGAATAACCATCTTTTTCTAAAATGTCACCTAAAGAAACCAAACCATTCATAAATGCTTGTTTAGGTGTACAAAATGGATGATAGATCGGAAAGTTTAAGGGAACCCCTGCCGTAGAAGCAATCATGCCGCCGGTTGTCCATCCGGTTCCTGTCACAACTTTAGCACCGCCTATTTGATCTGTATTTGAAAAACTGATGTTCTCTTTTGTCAGTTTTGTCAAAAAAGGAAGTAGATTCTCCTGGGAATCGCCTCCATCTTTCTTCAGCGCATATGTGGTTTCCATGGATTCTAAATAAATATGAATCAAATTCATTTTTTTCTTTGGCGCCTGTAAAGTCGAAGCGCTGACTTTGATATAGTCCTGTTCATAAAGATCCGACTTTTGAAACTGATGGATCCCATATTGAATCAATCCCACTTTATAGGCCGAATACACGATACACATAAGCAGCCATACCCAACAAAGCCAGAGCGCCGCAAAAATATGAATGATAAGCAAAGTCACAATTATCGAGATTACAAAACACCGTAGAAAACACAATCGAAACCAATCTACCAAAAATCGTTTATTGGTCCCTTCCAAAGGCACTTTTATATGAAATACTAACTGTTCAAAAGATGACAATCCAAAATAAGAAAAAGCCCATGATACCGTCTTGACAAGTATAGATGCGAAAAGTACAAGCAGGAAATACAACAATTTACCCCCTCCTTACATAATGTGTATTATACTCGAAAATAAAAAGAAGAACAGAAAAACTCTATTCTTCAATCAAACCAAGTTTCTTTAAAGCGTGCCATATTCCTTCCTCATTATTGGAAAGCGTAATATGCGCCGCTTTCTCTTTAACATAAGATCTAGCCTGTCCCATCGCATAGCTACATGTCACAACATCAAATAAGCTTACGTCATTTTCTCCATCCCCAAAAGCGATGACTTCATCGGCACTCCAACCGTTTTCTTTCATGATCTTCCCTAAGGTTTCTCCTTTGGAAACACCTTTTGGTAAAATCTCTAATTGCCTTGGTGCGGTACGAAATACATTAAATTCCGGAAAACGATCAACTAGATACAAATATAAAGATTCCAGCTTCTCTTCTTCCTGCATCACCTGCAGCTTATTGATCGGTGGTTGAATCTGGCCTATATCTTTTAAATAGGTGATTTTCGGATATCCTTTTCGCATATCCGCCAGCCAGCTCCATGGCCCCGCTGTCCAGGGATAATCTTTTGGCAAGCCCTGCTCTTTACGCAGCTTTTCTTTGATGGCTCGAATCGAATCCGGGAAATAATCATAGACTCCATCATCAAAACAAGCCATGCTTTCACAATCTAAAGTCATCAATTCTAAAAACACCTTACGTACTTCTTCGATCGTCATTCGCCGTAAGATTTTCCTTTGGTCATGATGTATATCATAAACGGCAACACCATCAACCTCCAGTAAATAACCATGATGGCTGTCCATCTGCAGCTCTTTTGCGTATGGCACCAAACGTGTATAACTACGTCCACTGGCCAAAATCAAACGAACTCCTTTTTCCTGCAGTTCTAATAATGCCTGCTTTGTTTTAGGAAGAATCTGATTGTTGGAATCAAGTAAAGTTCCATCCATATCCATTACAATTGCCTTGATCATATTTATCAACCTCGCCTGTTATTGTATCACTGATCATTACTTAGTACAAAATCTACAGATAACCTATTTCTGTATCAGATATTCAACAAGCCTATAGAAATCATGATCAAAGCAAATGTCATCATCATTTCCTTATTGATCTTTTCTTTAAAGAAAAAGTATCCACATAGACTGATTGTCATGATCGTCAGCATAGAATACATGGGATAAACGATAATAGAAGGCAACTCATTTAACGATATAAGTAAAAAATAAGATGATAAATAATTAGGAACACCAATCAAAAATCCATAAAGGATTTCGTTTTTAGCAATTTTTTGTTTCTTGATCACCATCAAAATAAAGCTTAAAATCGCAGCCATAAAAAAAGAAAGGAAGAAATATTGACTGGCTAAAGACGGTTCTCCATAGAACTGATAGATCTTGCTCATGGTATCAATCAATCCGCTCACGATCATAAAAACAAGCAATGTCAGCCCCAATTTAAAGTTTATTTTTGATTGATAGAAAAATAAGACAATCGATAAAAAGGATAGAGCCATACCAATCAGTTGAAGCCAGGTTGGTATTTCATGAAACAAGAAAACCGAAAACAATAAGGGTACACAAACACCTAACCGTCCATATAAACCTGTCAAAGCAATACCATTGAGTTTCATGCTCAGCTGCATTAAGTATAAGCTCATCACCAAAAGTAAGCCATTGACAGTCCCTAATACCAAGGTCGTTTCATTCCATCGAAACACACGTGAAAAAAGCAGCGCACACAAGGAACAGGTCACATAATTACAGACAAGCTTACCATATAGGCTATGTTCTTTATTATTACTCATCCGTAAGAAAACAGAAATTGCGGTGCTGCATAAAATTGCTAAAACAAGAAATGCCATATCGTTCTCCTTAAAAACGCAGTTAAGCATATCTTATCAAAATAGTAGTATTTGATTCAATTGTTTTCTTATAAAATACATCAATAAAATAGGATATGATATCGAATTTAATCTTCATAGACCCTCTTTGTTTCTATTTTTATGGATTGATCCTATTTTGATGCGCCATGTCAATATCAATACCACTTTAAGTCTTTACACACATCTGGAAGACGAAGAAAAAAAGGCCACTCTAGACTCCGTATTTAAGACAATCACCGCAAAAAAATGCTCGGGTGTCGAACGGGTGTCTAAAATAGCCCAAATAAAAACACTTTCCTAAATTCGCAACCACACGATGCTTTATATAAAGCAGATTTTAGTGAAAGTGTTTACTTGCAATGGCGCCTGAAACAAGACTCGAACTTGTGACCTGCCGGTTAACAGCCGGATGCTCTACCGACTGAGCTATTCAGGCAACTGCTTAATTATATTAGCATGACATCCCCCTATTTGCAATACTAAAATTTAAAAAATTACAAAAAAAGAATAGAGTTGTGATTTTGACTCTATTCTTTATTTTGTTTGCGCATACCAATTTTATAAAGAAGATTACAAACAGGAAGGGTAAAGTTACCGATATACTCAACAACACAGGCGTTAAAGCCTCGTTTAAAATCAAAGACACCGTAGCCATCTTCCCCTTTTTTAAAGAAACCGCTGATGCCTAACATATTGTAGTAACTGTATCCTTCATCAATGGCTTGCTGGATCATAGCCCATTGTATCGCATAAGCACCTCTAAAAGTTCTAAACTGGTAATCCATACCGCTATACAAATACACTACCTCACGTCCAAACTTCACAAACATTGATCCGGCTAAAGGAACTTCTTTATCATACTTTTCTCTGAGTGTAGTAATTTCTTCAGATTTCTTTTGCAGCGACTCATAATATTCCATCGCTACTTTTAAGCGATTTTGTTTTTTCTTGGAGTTTGGATTCTTTTCTAAGAATACATGTAATTCGCTGATTTCTTTTTCTAACGGCTCTTTTTCTGTTTCCAGACTTTGTTCATAGACATCTAAATCTAAATATGCATAGAGTGTTTGTATGTGTCCTTTATAACTTTCATGCATCGTCTTAAAAGTATCCATGGATACTGTCTCAAAATCATGGCGCTGTCCGGCTTCCTGCTCCATATAATTTAAGATCGACAATTCATCTTCTTTTAGAGCTCTAACCTTTACTCCATATTTTTGTGCAGTACGTATGTCATTTCTGGTTCTTGTACTAAAGTCGGCAAAAACTTCTTCCTTAGTCTTTCCTCTTAAATCAATCAATGAGATCCATCGGCATTGTTTGGAAACATCATAGCCTTGTTTTAAAGGATAATGATCAAAGCCGGCCTGCTTGATGTTCTCAATGATATGTTCATTGTTAAAACCATTTGGAACAAGATCACCATTTTTATCATGCTGGTACAAAGGAATCTTAGGATCTATCTCTAAATAGATCACTTTTTTCTTTTTCAACATTTTTTTGATTTCTGCCGTTACTTTTTTCAAAGCCTGTTGATCTTCATAGTCAATAAAGAAACCTCTTGGGATATAGGCATAATAGAAAAAACGCAAAAGGTGTACATAACCAATCATGAATACCGCAACGATCTGTTCATTTTCGACCGCCTTGTAATATTCAACGATCCATCCGTCGTGTAACATTTTATTGGCGGCATAGACAGACTGTAGAAAATCCGGATTGCAGTTTTGTTCTGTGTATATTTGATATTCTTCTTTTGTTAGAGAAATTAACTTCATTTTACCCTCCATTTTTTAGGTATACACTTTATTATAAATGATTTTTGTCTCAGAGTCTATTTAGAACATTAAATCAACAAACTAAGATCCATAAGAATAAAAGGATATGCATTAAGATTGACATCACTAAACCTGTCGTTTTACCATAGCATACGTGAAATGAGGTAAAATATATGCAATATAAAAAATTTGAAGAGCTTCCTGAATATTTATCAAAAAATGGTGTAGATTCTCCATTAAAATCGGATATGAGTGAAAGAGAGATTGCACAAGCTATTGAGAAAATGGATCTATCCGATGAAATGATCGATTTGACAGGAATGAAGCTGGATGATAAAAACGTAGGACACAATGTGATTTACCAGAATTTATCTTTTAATAAAGATTTTAACGTTCGTATCGTTTACGAAGCCAGCTATGAAGAATATGACCATGATTATGATACATGGCAATATATCTATACAACACCGCTTGGATGGTTAGAATAACTTGTAAAAAGCCGATAAAGTATTTTAAATACAATCGGCTTTTTATTTGATTTTTAATGGACCTCCGATGGCAGACCAGCCAAGAACACATATCCATGGAAATATGCATAATAAAAAATACAGTCCGTTTCCATGGGCTTCCAAGCCAATACGCACACCGGTATAAAGTGCCAATGAACTCATGCCAACCAACAATAAACGAATCTTAAATCGTAATCGTAACATCATATACCTCGTTTCTGACTTAGATTATCCTCTAAAAAGAAACATGATTTATGTCACAATAAAAAAAGACAGTCATCACTAAACAACTGCCTTACTTTGTAATTTCCTGAATAGCGCGATCTCGCTGCACATCCGAAACTAATGTTTCTTCATTATATTTTAATAATGCCTTCTGCTTTAGTGCCTGCCAGGTATCCGGATCACAATCGCCGGTTGGAGAAAGTCCGTTATCGGATTGAAACTGTTTTAATGCTTCACTGGATGCCGGACTGAAATATTCATCGGTTCGATCAACGGAATATCCCAGATACTTTAAAAACTGCTGTAAAGCGCTCGCATTGGCATGCACTGTATCTTTTGTGATGGTTTCCTCTTCTAAAGATGTCGTATAGCTGATCTTTGATACATCCTCCGGTTGTACTTCTATATCCGGCGTAAAGCCTTTTTCATGAATCGAATCGCCGTTAGGTGTCAGCCACTTGGCAATCGTATATTTGATGCTGGTTCCATCACTAAACGGAACGGTCGTCTGCTCGGTTCCTTTTCCATAGGAAGTAGTTCCAATCGTTACAACCTTATCCGCTAAGTTATCCCGCAAAGCACCGATCAAAGCTTCACTGGCACTGGCTGTTGTATCATTTTGAAGAATAACGATCTGATCCATTGGTACATAGCCATAGTCATCATTCGTACTTTGGCTTGTTGTCGTGCCATCCTTTTGTTCCTCCTGAAAAATCACACTACCACCAGGCAATAAGGAACTGGCAATATCTACCGCAGCGCTCAAATAGCCGCCTGTGTTCCCTCTTAAATCTAAAACAACCTTCTTGATTCCGGCTTTCTGTAATCTTGCCATAGCTTTGGAGAAGTCTTCTCCGCTATGCTCGGAAAAGCTTGTCAAGATGATCTCGCCATAGCCTTGGTCTTCATGGAGCATACAAACAACAGTCTGATCATATTCTGTTGGTGTGATCTTTACCGTATTGGATTGACCATCACGTAAATAGACAACCTCGATACTTTTTCCTTCCTTGCTCTGAATGCGCTTGAGAATCTTTTGAGAGTCACTTTCTGCGCAGGAAAGTACATCTACATCCGTAATAATATCTCCTTTTTTCAAACCGGCCTGCTCTGCCGGAGAATTCAAAAATACGTCTCGAATCACAAATTGATCCTGATCGTTTAAAAAATAGGAAATACCTAATCCTACATTCGATCCTTCTAACGTATCAGAAAATGCTTTGGCGCTCTCTAAATCAAAGTATTGTGTATGCGGATCTTCTTCTAAGTCTGTCATACCTTCAATGGCTTTTTCCATGAGCTTTTGATCAAGATCTTCTACATCCTTTGAAAAATACCACTCGTTTGTCAACAAGGAATAAATCGCATCAAACTTTTCTTTTTCCGATGTATTTTCTTGTTTCGAGCTTCGATCAAAGATCAAAGGAACCGAAACACCCAAGCCAAAGAATAATAAACAAAGAACCACAATGACGATCGTCAGGGTGTATTCTTTTTTGGCTGCCTTTTTCATATTGTTCCCCCTTGTTTAACGTTTGGCTTTCAAGCTTTTACCAACTGCCAGCAAACTGGCAAGAATACCAATGACAAGCCCGCAGCCAAGCATCGCAAGTCCCAAAAGCCATCGTACCTGCGTTACGCTTACCAATGAGAAAACACTGGCAAACAATACGCCATCCATTTGTTCATATACGACCGGATATCCAAAAAAGATCAACAGAAACGGAATCAAAGCTCCAATCAGACCAATTAAAATTCCCTGGACTTCAAAGGGAATGCGAATAAAGGTATTGGTAGCACCGACTGTACGCATAATCTTGATTTCATCCTGTCGTGAATAAATCGTTGTACGTATCGTATTGTATATCAGATAAAGTGACAGAATCAACAATAAAACCGCCACACCATACCCAATCTTTCGAACCATATCCAATAAATCAACCAAACGCGTCACGCTGGAACCACCATAGGCAACCGAACTGACGCCATCGATTTTCTCAATACTGGCAGCTGTTTTTTCAATCGCAGAGCTGTCTTTTACCTCCACAAAAAAGGCATGGGATAAAGGATTCTCTTCCCCTCTATATAAGCTAAAGGCTTCTCCTTTTTCCTGGATCATCAATTCCAGCTCCTCATCTTTGCTGGAAAATCGGACGGAAGCCACATTAGATAGCTTTTGAATCTCTTTTTTAATGGTATCGATTTGATCGTCGTCACTTACTTCAGAATCTAAAACCACATGCACGCTCATATCCTGCTCCACATTGGTGGCAAAGTGATCTACATGCAAACCGATCAATAAAAAACAACCGATCAATAATGTAGAAACTGCCATAGCGCTGATGGCAGACAAAGTTAAAAGAAGATGTTTTCGAATGCCGCGAAACGCATATTTCAGTTCATACCAAAACAGATTCAACAAGCGTTTCATAAGCTGATATATCCACCCTTCTTAGAATCCTTCACAACATAACCTTGATCCAGTGTCACTGTTCTTTTCTTAAACTTTTCAACCAGTACGATATCATGAGTAACCATCAAAACCGTCGTTCCCAATTGATTGATCTTTTCCAGCAGGGCAATGATCTCCAGTGATTTTTCCGGATCCAGATTCCCTGTTGGTTCATCAGCAATCAACAGTTTTGGGTTGTTCGCAATCGCTCTGCCGATCGTAACACGCTGCTGCTGCCCTCCGGAAAGCTCATTGGGATAGGCTCTGGCCTTGTTTTTAAGATCGACCAGCTCCAAAACCTCATCGACACGAGATCGAATTTCTTTTTTAGAAATACCCAATACCTCTAAGGCAAAGGCAATATTCTCCTGTACTGTCAAGGTAGGAAGAAGACGATAATCCTGAAATACACAGCCGATATTTCGACGATAATACGGAACCTTTCTGTGTTTTAAAGATCCCACATCGACTCCATCGACCAATACAAGACCAGAATCCGTCACCTCTTCACCATTCAAGATCTTAATGATCGTACTTTTTCCCGATCCGGTAGGACCGATGATATAGATGAATTCGCCATCTTCAATTGTCAAAGACACTCGATTTAACGCATGAACTCCATTGGGATATGATTTTGTGACATTTTTTAATTCAATCATAAACACGACTCCTTATCCAAAGAATTTCTCCGGTCTTTCCCTGCACGGCGTACTATATCCATTTTCACAGGCTGTCGCCGTCGAATTCCAACCGGTACCCCATGCGAAATCAGCGGATGAAGAGAAGCGAGATACCGCCTCTTCCAAACTCATATTTCCTAAATTATAGACTTCAATATGACAATGAGGGCCACTGGAGTTTCCTGAATTTCCCGTCAATGCGATAGCCTGTCCCTGACTGACGCTTTGTCCGGCACTAACCGTAAAGCCTTCGCGTGACAAATGTGCAAAGCTTACCGCATATGTTGTTCCATTAACCATACAGACCATTTCAATAGTATTTCCTCCACCATATGGATAACCTGTCCAGTTTCCCAGATAGCCTCCGTTGCTGGGAGCAGGATTGTTGGCATATAAAATAACTCCATCGGCCGGTGCTACGACCTGTGTTCCAATCGGTACCGCATAATCCATACCTAAATGCAATCCGCCTCCCGGATATGCCCATGTACCGGCCGACATACGACCACCGGTGATCGGTGAAACAAAGCCGGCTACATTGACCAACGTTCCCGAATAGCTTACGGAAATCATATTAGAGCGAATGGATTCAATATCGTTGAACGCCGCCCGCTTGGCCGCCTGCAACTGTGCCATTTGCTGCTCATACTGCTCAACAAGCTGATTATACGATTCTTCAAGCTCTTTAGCCTGCTGCTGTTGCGATTTTAACTGATCCTGCTGCGATTTGGTCTCTTCTTCTAAACGCACCTGTTCTGATTTTTGCAGGTCCAGCTGTTCCTTTAATTCATTCAGCTGTTCAATCTGATGTTGATCATCTTCCGTAATTCTTTCAATACCGGAAAGACGACGAAGCATATCATTTAAGTCCTGCGAACCCATCACCAGATCGATCAACATATTCGTACCCGTGCTGGACTGCTCATTTTGCATTCTGGATTTGATCTGTTCATCCCAGGCATCAATTTCTTCCTGCTTCTCCTGAATCTTTTGTTCCAGAGCCTTGATCTCTTCTTCAATCTTCTGAATAGCACTTTCCTTTTCCTGGATCTGTCCTTCCAGCTGTTCCTGCAGTTCCTTTTGCGTTTTGGCCAGCTGCTCCATCTTATCTGTATCTTCTTCTAAAGAAGCGATATCTTTACTATATTGTTTTATATCTTCCTGCAGCTGATCATAGCGCTGCTGCTGATAATCCTGAAAAGCCTGGCATGCTTTCACACCATCTGCAGATGATTGCGGCTGCGAACAACGTGCGACCCACGCATCGGTATTTGAATAATCCTCCGCATGAACCGGCATCGCAAAAGCCAATGCACAAGCACCTGCGGATAAAAGACTGATTAGATTTCTTTTTTTCATCGTGTCCACCTCAAATACTTTCGACTTGCCAAATAACTACCGATCATCCCTACAAATACCCCGATGGCCAGTAGTATGGCACTGATAATTAAAGTAAACGGAAATGGTTTGATCAAAACAAACATATCCGACATAAACATTCCACCAAAGGACTGATATAACGCAGTATATCCAAATACACATAATAAACAAGGACCTAAAGCACCGATAAAACCGTTTAACATTCCCTGCAGCATAAAAGGAAATGTAATGTACCAGTTAGCCGCTCCCACCTGTCGCATGATGCGAATTTCATCTTTTCGCACCTGAATGGTCATCTTGATCGTATTGCGAATCAGGAAAATGGACAAAAAGATCAGTGCTACAATAAAGATCAATCCCCCATAACGAAGACTTGCGAATAAATGCACCATCGTATTAACGGCACCAGTTCCGTAAGTAGCTTCCACAACACCATCCATCTTACTGATTTTGCCGGTGATGGAATCGATTTGTGTATTATCGCTTAACTCGATGATAAATACATCATAGAGTGGATTTTTGTCGCCTGCATATTGTTCAAAGGTTTCGCCATAATCTTCGATCAGCTGATCCAGCTCTTCATCCTTATCGCTGAACCGAACGCTATCTACCCCTTTTATATCCTTCAGTTCAGCTTCCAAGGATTGAATATTCTCTTCACTCATTGTCGGATTGATAGAAACCTGAATGACCAGCTGTTCTTCTATATTTTTTGTAAAACCCGAAACATTCCATGCCAGTACGATCATCAGCATAGAGATCAACAACGCAATCCCAATCACCAAGATCGAAGAAAAGGTCAGCGCAAAATGACGCCGCATATCTTTATTAGCCTGACGGAACAATCGTGGTAAACATTTAAAGAATAAAAGCATCTATCCCACATCCAATCTTTGACATTATATCATACTTGAAAAAAAACCAAAAAAAGTCCATAATTTTACAAAATACGCTTTTGCCTCACATACTTTCACATGATAATCTATTATTTATTTGAAAACTTTCCCTTATAGTATAAGTGTGTTCAGGGAACACGTTAAAAAACCCTTCATATCTCTCTCCTAAAAAAACAATAAATATGAAACAAGGATAACATCTTAGTCAGAGATGTTATTTTTGTTTGGAAGCTTCGATTTTATCTTTGTCCATCATAGCACACTTAACACAGTTGTTCTATAGGTTATAAAATGAAATTACACCCTTAAAACACGTATAAAAATTTTTATAAATTTTTTTGAAAAAATATTTGACACATAGGGTAGCAAATGCTATTATTATTGAGCAGTCAGCAAATGGGCCTGTAGCTCAGTTGGTTAGAGCGCACCCCTGATAAGGGTGAGGTCGCTGGTTCAAATCCATTCAGGCCCACCATTTTGTTTTCTGCAAAACCATTTTTGTGGGGTGTTAGCTCAGCTGGGAGAGCACCTGCTTTGCACGCAGGGGGTCAGGAGTTCGATCCTCCTACGCTCCACCATATGTCAATAAGTCCTTTAGATAAAGGACTTTTTTATTTATATCGTATTATCAAACAAGATTCATAAGATCTTATTCTTCTTTAGAAATCTTTTTCGTTAAGAAATTCAAATCATACCATCAAAAAAGGGAGAGCCAATTCTAGTTCTCCCTTTGATATCACCGGCTTTTTAATGCTGTGATCCATTCATAGATTTTTATCATTCCTATGCTTCATCACTTTACAGGAACACAACGACCCCTGCAAAGAAGATTATATACAAGATGGTCGTCCATCTGGTAAAAAACATCTTTCCGTATCTGTACGTGCAATATTCCTGTTTAAACAATTCTGAAATTCGGTTTCCATATTTATATAATAGATAAACCATTCCGACAAAGCAGGCAAACATTCCCAATAAACATAAAATTGAAAGAATAGGAACACTCATCAGTAAGGCGACCAAATTATTTAAGATGTGCAAAAGAATAGGAATACGCATAGAATTCTCTTTTAAACTTACATACCCCAAAAAACATCCGATAAAAAATGAAGTAATGCCTTGTTGAAGGTTTAAGTGCATCATCGCAAACAACATGGAACTGACCAATATCGCAAACACTCTATGATATTGATCTAAAGTTCTCAGTATGATACCTCTAAATAAGATCTCTTCAAAAAAAGGCCCCAGAAGAACAATATAGAGAAGGATCAAACCATCAAAGAGTATGTTTCCGGTAAAAAAAGTCTGTATTCCACTGCCAACAGAGCCATGTATCATGCCTAGAATCGCATGAATCAAAGAATATGTGATTGAACAAAAGAAATTCAACCCCAATAGAAAAACCAGATATTTTCCCATTCCTTTTACTTTCTTTGACAATCCATCAAAAGAAGGACGCAACCACACTGCCCCTATCCCGGCCATGAAAGCTGTCAAGAACATCGGAATAAGATAAGCTAATAAAATCATGATTTGATACCTTCCGTAAAATGGAAGAGGCAAAAAACGCATCAGAAAGGAAAATACCGCTAAACAAATATAGGGTAAGATCCCATGCATCAACATCAAAGCGGAGATATTGCGAAATTCTTTTTTTGCCCTTGTAAAAAGTTCTATCTGCATAGGCTCATTCTAACAAAGTATGCCCATTTTGTCTAAAGACTTTTTGACCTCATCCAAAATATCCTGCGAACGAGCGGTAATGGTATGATAATGAATGCCTTGTGTTAAATTGTTCAAAGGCTGGCTTTTTCCCTGCTGAATCTGGTTTAGAAACTCTTTGACATTTCGGCGGCTGGAAAGAGAAAGTTTGGCTTCCAGTTTTCCGTATGTCGCATGTTCCACAAATACATCATGAACTGTCGCCCCACAATCTACGATCGTTTCAAGCTCCTGCTGCATCTGCTCCATCGAATGATTGACCTTGACTACCATCGAATATTCCTGATTGGGCAAGATATAGCCTCTGTTTGTGGAAATGATTGGCATGTTCAATGCCCTAAGTAAAGCGATATCCTGCACGATGACCTGTCTGGATACATGAAGACTTTTCGCAAGCTTGTCCCCGGATAAAGGCTGCGGGCTTTCCTTCAGCTTCTGTTCCAAAACTTTTAATCGTTCTTCTTTTTTCATATTACACCGCTTTTAGATTCTTTAAAGAAAGATCAAGGATCTTAGAGGAATGTGTCAAAGCCCCACTGGAGATATAATCCACACCGGTAGATGCTAAAGCGGCGATGTTTTCTTTTGTGACATTTCCGCTGCATTCTGTTAAGGCCCTACCCTGAATATACTGTACAGCCTCTTTCATTTGATCAATGCTCATATTATCCAACATGATGATATCCGCACCAGCCTCTACGGCTTCTTTGACCATGTCCATATTTTCAACTTCAACTTCAATCTTTCGCACAAAGGAGGCATATTCTTTGGCCAGCTCTACCGCTTGACGAATTCCTCCGGCTGCAGCGATATGATTATCTTTTAAAAGAATTCCATCGCTCAAGTTATAGCGATGATTATAACCTCCACCGACTTTTACCGCATATTTTTCAAATACACGCATATTCGGCGTTGTTTTTCTGGTATCCAACAAACGAATGCCCGTTCCTTTTAGAAGATCGGCCGTCTGTCTTGTATAGGTCGCAATGCCTGACATTCTCTGCAGATAATTTAATGCCGTTCTTTCTGCCGTCAACAAAGAGCGAATATCCCCATAGATTTCCGCAACGACTTCTCCTTTGTGTACATGATCTCCATCATTGAAAAAGAAAGTCACTTCTGTCTTCGAATCCACCAGCTGGAAAACTCTTTCAAAGACCGGAAGTCCGGCAATGATGCCATCTTCCTTACAAATCAGCTGTACACTTCCTGATTGATAGCCTTTCATGATCGCATTGGTGGTAATATCTTCACTTGTCACATCTTCACGCAATGCCTGTAAGATCAAAGTATCCACATTCATGGACATAGTAATGGAATTCATTTTTCTACCTTCTTTCTTCCTTTTTATGACCTCTCGTACCATCGATGAATATTTTGTAACATCCAGATCTTTCATGGTCGTTTGAATCAGATTCTCAAAATTTAAACATATTTTCGCTGTTTTGATGCTTAGATCCTTCATAGCTCTTCGGGCAAAGACCAAAGACTCCAGTAAGGAATTGCTGGCTAAACGATTTTCCCCGTGCACACCATTACATGCGGTTTCGCCAATCGCATACAATTGATCCATCGTCGTTCTGGAATATGCATCGACATGAATACCGCCCATAAAATAATGCTGTCCCGGCACAACGGGAATCCATTCTTTTGTGCAGTCAAAGCCTTCCTGCAGGCAATGTTGATAGATATGAGGAAAGTGAGAAAGGATTTGTTCTTTACCCAACACGGTCATATCCAACCATACAAAGGGCGTATCATCTTTTTTCATCTGTTGATAGATTTTCTGTGTTAAAAGATCTCTTGGCAAAACCTCGTCGGCAAACCGTTTGCCATATTTATCATAGAGCTTTGCCCCTTCCCCCCGCACACTTTCACTGATCAGGAAACGTCTTCCTTTTTTCTTGGAATACAGCGTTGTCGGATGGATCTGAATATAATCCGGATTCTCCAATGCGATATGATGACGAAGGCTGATGGCTAACGAATCTCCGGTCAAATGCGGATAATTTGTAGAATTGTTAAAGAGTCCGCCGATTCCTCCGGTTGCCAAAAGGGTAAAATTACTTTGTATCGCAAACAACTCTTCCTCTTTCTTCGCAACTATGCCATAACAAGTATTGTCTTCTTCCAAGATATCCAACATCGTGGTATTTTCCATAAACGTCAGATTTTTACGTTTCTTTGCTTCCTCTAATAAATGAGAAGTGATCTCTTTTCCTGTAATATCTTCATGAAACAAGATGCGAGGATGTGAATGACAGCCTTCTTTGGTATAGACAAAATGTCCCTGTTCATCTTTTGTGAATCGAACGCCATAGCTTTCTAGCTCGGCAATGACATCCGGCGAGGATTGAATCATGATATCCACAGACTGTCTGCGGTTCTTATAATGACCGGCTCTGATCGTATCCTTAAAAAAACTTTCATAATCCGATGGATCCTTCAGTACACATATACCACCCTGTGCCAAAAACGAATCACTTTCTTCCAAAGTCGTCTTACAGATTAAAAGCACTTTTTTATCCTTGGGCGCATGTAAAGCCGCAAAGAGTCCACTGCAGCCTGTTCCTACGATCAAAATATCGGTTTGAATCACATTCATGCCTTGGCCATCTCCAACATCGCATCCATGGACTTTTTAGCTTTGACCATAACTTCTTCATCTAACACGATTTCATTTTTTTCATGCGATAAGACATCATACACTTTATCCAGAGTCACTTTTTTCATATTGACACAGACAAGCTTATCGCTCATGATATGAAATTTTTTGTCCGGATTTTGTCTTTTCAGTTCGTAGAGCACACCCATCTCGGTACCGATGATAAATTCGGTATGCTCACTCTTAGTCGCATACTGTAAAATCCCTGCCGTGCTGCCGGCATAATCGGCCAGCTCAACCACTTCCTTTTTACATTCGGGATGCACTAAGACCAATGCCTTTGGATACTTTTCTTTTGCTTGTAAAACATCCTCTTTAGACATGCGATGATGTGTAATACAATAACCATCATTTAAGATCACATTCTTTTCCGGAACCTGTTCCTTTACAAAAGAGGCCAAATGCTGATCCGGGATAAAATAAATATTCTTTTGTGGTAAGTTCCTGACGATCTTTACCGCATTGGAACTGGTCACACAGACATCACTCAATGTTTTTAGTTCAGCCGTTGAATTGACGTAACAGACGACCGCAAGATCATCAACTTCTTTTCGCATCTTACGGATATTGGAAACAACCGCCATATGTGCCATAGGACAATCGGCATTCATATCCGGCATCAGTACCTTTTTATCTGGATTTAAGATCTTGGCACTCTCTCCCATAAAGCGAACACCGGCAAAAACGATAATTTGTGCATCGGTTTCCTTTGCCTTTTTTGCCAGTGCAAATGAATCACCGACAAAATCCGCAACATCCTGCACATCTCCTTCAACATAATAATGAGCTAAAATAATCGCATTCTTCTCTTGTTTTAGCTTTTGTATATCTTCCTTCATTGACATGATGGTATCCTCCTAAAGATTGTCTAGGACATTATACAATGTGTAAAGTCAACTGACAAGACAATAAATTTAAAAGAATACTTTGATTCGAATCAAAGAAAACATGATACACTTAATCATAAAAGGGGAGATGAAAATGAAATATGATTTTACAACGATCCTTGATCGAGAAGGACACGATGCCTTGGCCGTTGACAGCTTGCCTATCTCGGATGCGACAGTCAAAGAGGAATTTCCAAAGATTCCGATGTGGGTAGCCGACATGAACTTTCCGGTACTTCCTGTCATTCAAGAATCTATTTTTTCACGTTTAAATGAACCTCACTTTGGTTATTTTACGATTCCGGATGCTTATTATGATGCGATTATCTCCTGGCAGAAATCACAAAATAACCTGCTTGTAAAGAAAGAGCATATTGGCTATGAAAATGGCGTATTAGGCGGCCTCAGCAGTGTTGTTCAAGCTTATACCGCTAAAAAAGAACCCGTTTTGGTTCATGCGCCCACCTATATTGGTTTCACCAAGACTTTAAAGAATTTAGATCGAACGATCATTCACTCCGATTTGATTCAGGATGAAAATGGAATTTGGCGTATGGATTATGAAGATATGGATCGTAAGATCAAAGCCCATCAAATTAAAGTTTGTATCTTTTGTTCACCACACAATCCAACCGGTCGTGTTTGGGAAAAAGAAGAAATTGAAAAGGCCATGGAGGTTTATCGAAACAATCAGTGTATTGTCATCAGTGATGAAATATGGAGCGATTTGATTTTGCCGGGTCATCAACATATCCCAACACAATCGATTTCAAGAGATGCACGAGGAAGAACGGTTGCCTTATACGCACCATCTAAAACCTTTAACTTGGCCGGCCTTGTAGGCTCCTACCATATTATTTATAATCCTATCATCAAAGAAGAAGTTTTACGCGTAGAAAACGCATCTCATTATAATTCACCAAACATTTTTTCCATTTATGCATTGTTAGGTGCTTATGGCCAAGAAGGAAAAGAATGGGTAAAAGAGCTTTGCGAAACGATCCAAAACAATATTGACTATGCACTCGATTATATCCAATCCCACTTTAAAGGAATTAAAGTGGCCAGGCCACAAGGAACCTATATGTTGTATCTGGATTGCACAGAGTATTTAGAGGAACAGGAAATCCCTCTTGATGAGCTGCTCAGAAAAGGAATAGAAGTCGGTGTGTTATGGCAGGATGGAAGACCTTTCCAGAAAGAAAATACGATTCGTATGAATCTAGCATTACCGCTTTCTAAAGTCAAAGAAGCCATGCAGCGACTATCGGATTTCGTGTTTAACACAAATGATATCTAAAGTAAAAGAGGCGCAATTTAATCCTATAAATTGTCGCCTCTTTTTAGTATTAAAAATAGCTAAATCTTCATATGCAAGAAAACTAAAGCTTTTCCACAAAAGATCTTACCATCAGGCTCGATTGCCTGCTGGCATGTTTTACATACGTTGAAAATTCCATGGGATTATCATGATGCAGCGCAACATCGCTTAAAGAGCGTACAATCACAAATGGAACTTGAAAAGAAGTCGCAACCTGTGCCAAGGCCCCGGCCTCCATTTCCGAACAGATGGAATCCGGGAAATTAGACATCAGCTTATCAAAGTCCTCTTTTCGAGACATGAATAAATCCTGCGATGCGATCGTTCCTATGTGATAACAAATGTTGTTTTCCCTGGCCGCTACCTGCGCTTTGACCAATAAATGATCATCCGCATGAAAACGAAGACCCAAACCTTCCGGCCCATCCAAAGCACTGGTATCAAAATCTGCCTGGAGGACATCCTTGCTGATGACGATATCCAACACTTTTTGCTGCTCCTTTAGACCGCCGGCAGTTCCAATATTGATAAGGGCATCCAACGAATGATGCAGACAAAGAATCGTAGTTACCATGGCAGCTCCTACTTTTCCCACTCCACTTTTACATATCACAACATCCTTAGAAGCCAGCTTTCCATAATGAAAAGCTACATTGCCAATCGTTTTTTCCTGGGTGATCTCACATAGCTCCATGATAGCCTGTACTTCTACATCCATCGCTGCCACAATACCAATCATTTTATTTCCTCCTGCATACAAAAAAATACTTTTCTCCCGGTTGTATGCCTTCTAAATCAAAATCAGTCTTGATCGATTCAATGTAAAAGTAGGGATGTAAAGCTTCCTTTAACCATTCAGGATCATACACTCTTTGCATATGATGCTCCTGTATAACTTCCCCATTTTCTTTATAGAAGGCAAAATCCTGATAGATTATCTCTTCTTCACTGGTAATCGACCATTGGTAATCCACATCTTCGATATGACCGGTTTCATTGAATTCTTCAGAAAACTCATCCAATCGATCTAACGAATGAGTATCAAAGAAAAAGATGCCCTCTGGTTGTAAATGGTCATGAACTTCTTTAAAAAAGGAAACAATTTCCTCTTTTTCTAAAATATAGTTAAAGCTGTCACATAGGCACGCAATGGATTCAAAGCTAGGCAAATTTGATAAATCCCGCATATCCTGACATAAAAACTGAATCTTTTGTTCCTTGTCTTTACGTTTTGCCTGATCGATCATTCCCTGACTGAGATCCAGGGCCGTCATCTGAAATCCGTGATGGGATAAAACCTGTGTGATCTCGGCACTGCCGCAGGCTAACTCCAACATGGAACATGGCTTTTGGAAAGATTCGATCCAATGTACCCATGATAAAGTCGCTTCTTCATCTTTGACTAGGGCATCATAATACGATGCTAAAGTATCATAGATCATAGGTTTCAACCGGAACATCGGCATACAGGCGATCCAGCTGATACACCTGCCTTTCTTCACGAACAAACAAATGAACTACGATATCCTTCAGGTCGATCAAAAGCCAGCGGGAATCGGCATCACCCTCGACTTTAAAATCCAGTTTATATCCGTTTTCCTTTAAACGATCTTTGATATTTTGACAAATCGAATAATTCTGACGTGTATTGTTGGTGGAGGCAATGATCATATGATCCATAAAAGGAGTAAGACTGGTTGTATCATAATCTTTGATACCATATCCTTTTTTCTCACTGATTGCCTTTAAAATAACTTCTCTGATTTTCAAGTTAGTTTCCCTTTCCCTTCAAATATTTTCGGTTTTCTTCCTGAACCATTTCAAATCCTTTTTTCAGATCCTGTTTGACACAGGCAATAGAATCTTTGACCGGATAACCTCGTAAAGGATCGAGCTTATCCGCACAAAATATAATCATCGCATAGGGATCATGACTCGTTCCCAAGACATGATGGTAGATCGCATGACTGATTTGATCATCGTAAATGTAGAAAACACGTTTAATGATCTCACTGCCGACAAACCCATGCCATACCGCAACCGGATATTTCTTGTTTTCCTGACAGATACAATCCATCCATGGCTCCATGACCTCTTTGGAAAGATTTTTGGCCACATCGTGAAACAGGCCAATGTAATATGCTTTTTGTGTATCCAGATCATGGGCTTTGGCAAACTCCTCACAAAGATGCGCAACAGAAACACTGTGCGAGAATCGTTTTGGACTCACTCTTTCCTTGATAAAGTCTTTAACGTACAAACGATGTTGATAGATATATCGCAAGACTCCTGCATCCAGGTAATTTAATTTATTTCCTTTTCGTATTTCACTGCTGGAAACCGGCATCGGCTCCATATGAAACTGTTGAATCGGATATTTTGTCTGGGCAAGCTTACCATAACGATCAAAGCAGACAAAGTATGCCAGCTGTACTAAACGATCCGGATCCTTCCAAAGATCAAACTGTTCCAACTGGTCATTACCAATCAGCCAGTAAAACGTATAAGATGGATACTGCTTGCGCAAAGCTTCCAGCGTATCGATCGTATAGCTGATTCCTTCTCTTTGCATCTCGATCGGATTGACTTTAAATTGTGGAAAATCGGCTAATGCGATCTTTAACATCGCAAGACGATCCGTATCCGATGTCAAAATACGATCCTTTAGCGGCGTTTTCTTGGCAGGAATAAACCAAACTTCATCCACCTTTAAGACCTGCATGGCCTCTTTTGCCATTTGCAGATGTCCATAGTGAACCGGGTCAAAGCTACCGCCTAATAATGCGATTTTCATTTCTTTAAACCTAACTTATTTTCTTTGCTTCTGCGATACAGAACAAAAGTACGCCCTACGATATGAATGATCTCACTGTGTGTTTGCGAAGAGCATTCAATCGCTGCCTCTCGAACATCGATCGGACTTGTCTTCAACAAAGAGCATTTGACAAGCTCATGCGCCTCTAAAGAATCATTCAGGGATTTGATCATATTATAGCTAAGTCCATCCTTTCCGATTTGAAAAAGCGGACGATACGACATACTTAATTTACGAAGTGTTTTTTTATTTTGTGCACTGATCATTAAATCATCGCCTTTCTAAATGTTACTTGAATTCCTTTATGAACACGTACATACACATCTTGTATGGCACCACTGACACAAAACCAGCCTAAACCATGAATGACCACATCCATCTTACCGTCTTCTTTCATCGGTGAATGGAAAGTATGCATGGTCAAAAGCGAAGTATCCACACAAGGTACGAGCATTCCATTTAAATGTTTCTGCCATAAGGCATCGGCATTGGAAAGCTTTCCTCGATGAATCGGAAGACTTCTGGAAAAATAGCCGACCACCGTTGCCTTTCCTTTGACCACAACATCCAATCTTGCCAGGCCGCCTACCGCATAGCTTTGATCTTCAAAGATCTGCGACACTAAAGGACGAATCGGTTTGACCGGTATCACGGTTTTTAAGTCTTTTGGCTGTAATATGGTCAAAATACTGTGTTTATTTTCAATGCCCGGCGAATCATAGATCGTATAATCTTCCTGTACTAGTGGAACCAGATCCAGTGTCGTTCCCGGATTTCTGGAAATCGTTAGATCCTTAGAGGCCATTAAACGATTTAAGATGGTTGATTTTCCGGCATTGGCCACACCCATAAAAATTACATCTTTTCCACGCCTGTACTTTTGAATGGCGGTTACGATACGAGAAAGATTTCGTGTACTTTCCTCATCATGTTTTAAAAGATAACCACAAATCAGTATCTCCTTAACCTGGATACCTTCTTCTTTCAAACGCTCCTGTACAAAAGCCAGGATTTTTTCATCGCTGAGCGTACTAGGAAGTACATCTCTTTTGGTCAAGATCATGATGATATCCTTGCCGGGAAGCTTTTGATTTAATCGAGAGATCATGCTGGCTTCAAAGGTAAACAAATCCACGATCCAGAAAACCGTTCCCTCGATCTTGTTGATCTTTTCCAAAGTATGATTGGATTCAATTCCCTGCTGCATGTTGATCGTAACTTCTCCATAATGGCGAATCTTATAACAACGTTGACAAAAATTGGCGTCTAATGTCGGAACATAGCCCAACCCGTTTGGATCCTCATTCTGCAGTGCTACACCGCATCCTTTACAGTATTTAGCCATCAAATCCTCCTTTCCGGAAACCACTTTTTTCTAAATGCTTAAAAACTAAATTTTCAAATTTTCGTGTAAATTTGGTTGAAGATCGATCGATTTTAGAAATCGGCGCTGTCAAGATCGTATAGATTCCGGCCAAATGGCCGCCTAACATATCGGTAAACAGCTGATCGCCTAAAATCGCGACTTCTTTTTTGGTATAGCCATGTGCCTTAATGACCTTCCAGAATTTAAAAGGCAGCGGCTTTAAAGACAAATAATAGACTTGTGAAACATGAAGATCCCTGGCAAAGCGAAACGCTCTTTTTTTAGAAGCATTGGAATACAATGCGACTTCAATGCCATGTGCCTTGATGCGATCGATAAACGCCACCACTTTGGCCTTCGGCACTGCTTCATTATAGGCCATCAGCGTATTATCAATATCGCATAGCAACAATCGGATCCCTGCTCTTTTCAATCGATCTATATCCATTGCCTGAAAGCTGGAAATATAGTAATCCGGTTTAAATAATGACATAGTGCCTCCTTTTTTTCTTACCTATTTTATAGTGGTTTCGCAAAAGATTCAATCATCTTTTCCGCACATTTGATCCCATCAATGGCACTGGTCATGATTCCTCCGGCATAGCCCGATCCTTCTCCGCAGGGATAGATACCTTGAATATTAGACTGCAAAGAGGCATCCCTGACAAGTCTTACACTGGAGCTGCTTCTGGATTCGACAGCACTTAAAACGGCATCCTGCAGGCTGAAGCCCGGCATTCTTTTTTCAAAATATAATAATCCCTCATGTAAGGCGGCATTGACGGCCGGACTAAACAGCTGATTCAGATCCACAAAAGTCGTCTTTCTTTGATAAGTCGGAAGCACATTTCCAAAACCGGTGGAAATTCGATTGGCCAGATAATCCTTGCTGAGCTGCACACAGGCTCGATAGTCTTTGGCCATCGCAAAGGCTTTTTTCTCTAATTGTTCCTGATACTCCAGACCGGCAAACAAATGCGTTCCATAATCGGATGCATTGACTTGAACCAACAATGCACTGTTGGCATTTTCACCACTTCGATCGGCATAGCTCATGCCATTGATCACTAATTGTCCGATCGATGAAGAACTTGGGATCACATAACCGCCCGGACACATACAGAAGGAATAAACACCTTTTTGATTTTGTGCCGTCATGGAAAGCTGATAACGGGCCGGTCGAAAACGATCATCTTCGGCCATTTCACGTAAGATAGACTGATCGATAAAGGATTGTTTATGCTCGATACGCACACCAACGGCAAACGGTTTATTTTCAATAAGCATTCCTCTTTTGGCACACATGCGTACTGTATCTGTGGCACTATGGCCTATACATAAGATCAGCTGTTCACAGAGAATTCTTCCTTTTGATGTTTCTATCGCATGCAGTTTTCCATCTTCTACGATCAAATCTTGTAAAGCAGTATCATAATAGAAAGTACCACCCAAAGTTTCGATCGTCTCTTGCAGCTTCTTTAATACTGGTACGAAACCATCAGTTCCTATATGTGGATGCGCATCGATCAAAATATCCGGATCAGCCCCCATTTCAACCAGCTCTTCCAGTACCTTTCTGGCTCTGGCATCTTTTGACCTTGTTGTCAGCTTTCCGTCACTAAAGGCACCGGCACCTCCCTGACCAAACTGTACATTGCACTCCGGATCAAGATCATCTCCATTCCAAAATGCCTGTACGACTTTTTGCCTGCGATCGATCTGACTGCCTCGTTCCAGCACGATTGGCTTATAGCCTTGTCTTGCCAACAGTAAAGCCGCAAACATTCCGGATGGACCAAAGCCGACCACTACGGGACGATGTTTTAGAGGCATGGTTCCACAAGGGACATTGACATACGTTTCATCCGGTGTCACACTCACATCCCTCAGCTTTAAAAAGCGCGCTTCTTTTCGCACACAGGCATCGACAATATACGAAAAAAGGATCTTTTGATGGCGAGCATCGATGCTTCTTCGATGAATCTGCCACGATAAAAGATCTTTTTTTGAAATATGAAGTTTTTTTAAGATCTGTGTCTCAATCTCATTTTCATTAAGACACTTGATTTGAGTAATTCGTATCATACTAAATGCTCTAACAGCGGCACCCTTTCTTTATATCGGATCACTAAAGTCGCAAAGATTTGCGAGCAGGCAATCGTCAGAAAATAGACAACGATATGTGCATTTGGTAAAAGCGACAACAACGGCTGGGCAAATAAAATATGCACCGTATAGATCAATAAGGAATCTTCCCGCAAGCTTCGATACGATGGCTTATAGGCGATCTTGGATGTCAACAGGCAATTTCCCAAAAAGAAAGTAGCCGGGATCAAGCTTAAATACATGCAGGCCAAATCATGCATCATGCCGGTCAGGATATACAGGGTCACTTCGATCACCAACAACGCAAAGCTGATCACAAATGCCAACTGTGCCACACGACATGGAATTCGTCTTGTCTTGGCCAACAACATTCCGATGCCGATAAAGATCGGTGCAAAGAAGAAGCCGTTTCTTGCGGTTGTCATGGTCTTTGTGAAAAAACTGAATAAAAAACTGATAAACGGAATCTGTTCCCACAAAGGCGCATAGATATTTAAAAGATAGCCGATTCCATACAACAATAACGCAATCTTCAAGGTAAACAACATACCCTTTTTATGATACAGGTAATACACGATCAACGTTCCTGTCATTAAGGCCGGTAAAAACCATAAATGATAATACGAACCGTTTAAAAGAAAATCACGTAAATACGAAAAGATTCCCATCCAGCCCGATTGCGCCTGTACATAATTGTAGATCGTATAAGGCAAATAGATTACGGTCCAGATCAAATAAATTTTTAATAAGCGAAATAAATACTTTTTTAAAACATCCTTATCTTCTTCCTCATTATGAATCTTACGAAATAGAAAATATCCACTGATCATAAAGAAGAAAGGAACGGCCAGACGACAGATCGTCTGAATAAAATACGTATTCAGCATTTCATTGATATCAATGAAAGGAAACGTATGGATACATACAACTAATAAAGCACTGACATACTTTGCGATATCAACAGCAGCGTACTGCTTCTTCACCATTTTATTTTTCTCTCCTTCTTAATCGGGGAACTCTTCCGGCAATATCTGACAAAGTTTCATTGTTGATGGACTGCGATTTTCTTGAAATCTCATCAATCGTAACTCGATGATCACCTTGTTTACCCACAAGTACGACAACATCCCCCTCTTTCACGTCATCTACCTGTGTCGCATCGACCATGCACTGATCCATGCATATATTGCCGATAATCGGACATTTCTGTCCATGAATCAAAACTTCTAAACCACAATTCGATGCTAAACGATGCAGTCCATCGGCATAGCCGACAGAAACCGTCGCAACCTTCGTTGGTTTCGTGGCGATAAAATGTCGCCCATAGCTGACACTCTGCCCTTTTTGGATCCACTTGACCAAACTGACATTGGCATACCAGCTAAGAATCGGAATAAAATCCGGTTTAGAGGCAATTGGAATCGCATCATCACTTGTAACGCCCATATATAATAACCCCGGACGACAATAATCCATCTTTAGGTCCCCATAATTCAATATCCCATAGCTATTCTGGATATGACGGATTCCCGGATCGATTCCTTCTTTTCTTAAATTGCTGCACACTTCTTCAAACAGTTCGATCTGTTTCTTGGTAAAAGCGGCACTTTCCTGTCCCAGATCATCACTGACCGGAAAATGCGAGAAGATTCCTTCGACTATAAGGTGCTCCATTCGATATTCGGCAAGAATCTGATCCATATTCTTTTCTTGTACCTGATAAATCACACCCGTTCGACACATACCGGTATCCACCTTACAATGACAGCGGATCTTTGTGCCGGCCTCTTTGGCATAGGCATCCAGCTTTTGTGCATAGTCATACGATACTAACGACTGAATGATGTTTTGTTCTATGAGGTAATGAAAATGCTCCGGCGGTGTATAGCCAAGGATCAAGATAGAATCATGAATCCCGTTTTGACGTAAATGAAGCGCTTCATCCACACTGCTTACCCCGAAAAAATCAACACCGACCTTTTGTAGAGCCTTAGCACATTCCACATCACCATGTCCATACGCATTGGCTTTGACGATGCCCATGATCTTTGTATCGCCCACAAGCTTTTGAATTTCTTCGACATTGTGTGCAATCGCATCATAATCAATTTCTGTCCAGCACCGGCTGTAGCTTTCTAACATACGCCGACCTTCCTTTGCATGGCCAGTTCAATCAAACGGTCAATCAGATCTGGAAATGCAAGCCCGGCTTCTTTCATCATGGAAGGATAACGACTGGTTGCCGTAAAGCCCGGAATCGTATTCAATTCGTTTAAGATGACTTCACCTTCGGTTGTCAAAAACATATCGACACGAGCCAGACCGGTACAATTCATCGCACGATAGGTACGATACGCAAGCGCCTGGGCTTCTTTAAACTGCTTTTCATCGATCCTTGCCGGACAGATGATATCAGCGCCTTTATCTTCGTACTTACCTTCAAAATCAAAGATGCTTCCGGCAATCTGTATCTCATCGACACTGCCGCAAAAAACCGTTTCATTTCCCATGACAGCACAACCAATTTCAAAGCCTTCAATAGCTTTTTCCACCAGGATCTTTCCTCTGCCGTCATAGTAAAACGCATCCTGACAAGCATCTTCAAAATCTTCTTTTTTCTCTACTTTATGCACACCGTAGCTGCTTCCCGCATTACATGGTTTGATGATCCAAGGTAATGGAATCTGTGCTTCGATCTCCTCAAAGCTGGGATTATCACCCCATTTTTTCAAACAGATATAATCTGCACAGGGAATGTTGGCTTCCTTACACAAAATGTGCATGATTTCTTTATCCATACTGATAGCTGAACTCATTACATCGCAACCAACATAATGAATGTTCATCAGCTCCAACAAGCCCTGCATACAGCCGTCTTCTCCGTTTTTTCCATGCAGGATTGGAAAGGCTACATCGATATCGATCTTCTGCTCCGGCTGTTCCAGACTGATCACACCCTTATGAATAAAAGCACAAGGTGTACAGGAACCTTCCTTTTTCCATGTATCATGTTCTATATCTTCAATGCTTCCATCATATAAATAAAAGATTCCATTGGGATCGATCCCAATCAAAATCAAATTATAGTTCTCCTGACGAATCTGACGCAAAAAAGAACCTGCCGAATGTAAAGAAACAGAATATTCCGAACTCTGTCCTCCAAATAAAACCGCAAGATTTAATTTATTCATTTCTATTCCCCTTTCAAGGCACTGACAACCTTGTCCATAGCCATGGCTCTTGAGCCCTTGATTAAAATTGCACAATCTTGATCTTTATATTTCCGCAATGCTTCTATCATTTCTTCTTTGGTTTCAAACCAGGCTTTTTCTTTGCCCTGGAAGCCTTCTACCGTAAATTTCGTTAACGGCCCATATCCATACAGCACATCTACATTCTTGATCGAGGCATATTCGCCAATTTGCAGATGGAGATCTTTTCCGGTCGGTCCTAAATCCAGCATATCCGCCAGACAGGCAATGCGAAAAGACACCGGCAGACTCTCTAGTGCATCGATTGCGGCTTTGGCACTCTCCGGATTGGATTTATACGAATCATCCAGGATCATGTAGCCATTGGCCTTAACTAACTGCATACGCATCTTTGTCATCGTTAAATGTTGAAGGCCATATAGGATTGACTCTTGTTTCAAACCACAATACAGTCCAATATAAATACACGGTAACGCATTGGAAGCCTGAATCGCACCTAATGAATGAAGAATCACTTTCTGATCCAAACAGGAGCAGGTAAATTCAATGTGATCTTCCTTAGTTACAATATCTGATGTCAGGATCACATCACCGCCACATCCAAAAGAAACGATTTTCTTGGAAGGATCGATCTGCATTTCCTGTAAGCATTCATCGATTTCCGGGCTTGTTTTATCATACAAAAACAAACCGTTTGGCTTTAAATTTTCCAGAATTTCCAGTTTTGCCTGGGCAATTTGTTTCTTCCCGCCCAGATTTTCCATATGAGCACTGCCGATCGTCGTGATCACGGAAATATCCGGTGGAGCAATCGCGCATAAAAACTCGATTTCTCCTTTATTTTCCATACCCATTTCCAAAATGGCCACTTCAATATCCGCATCAAAATCCAGAATCGTTAAAGGCAGACCGATCTCATTGTTTCGATTTCCCTGAGTCTTCTGTGTTTTCGTCTCCTGCGAAAAAATAGAATACAACATATCTTTACAACTTGTCTTCCCGTTTGATCCGGTCACGGCAATCACCTTACACGATAAAGACTGTAAATAGGCTTTGGCCAATTGTTGTAAAGCCTGTGTTGTATCTTCTACCAGAACCAATGCCATATCTTCCGGATATGGCTTATGATCCTTTTGCCATAGACTGGCTTTGCATCCAGCCTTGCGAACACTATCCACAAAGCTATGACCATCAACTCTTTGCCCTAATATTGGAATATAAAGACTCTCCGGTCGTACTTCTCTTGAATCTATACAAACACCATGGATCCTAAGATCATCCTCATCCTGGATACAAGGTGCATTTAAATACGCTGCAACTTCCTGAATGGTTTTGTTTATCATACAAATATGACCCCCATTTGAAGTTTATTATAGCATATTCCAAACCGTCTTTGAGGACAGATTTGGTCCGTCTTTACTTTTTTTAAACAAATTCTCTATTTTTCATTTTTTTATGGTCTTTCGTCTTTAAAATCACCTCGTTTTTGTATGATTCTCCCCACTTAAATACCATTTTGGACTAATTTCACATATTTTCCCATAATAATCCCACATTTTTTGTTTTTACCTATGCTATACTTTATGCAAGCAAGGAATAGAAGACCTTGCCGGTATGAAATCGTTTTGATATTCATACTAATTTTCTATCCCCTTAATTTTTTTGAAAAGTCAGGCACCCCCTTAGCCTGACTTTTCACTTTTTTTAGCGTATAATAAGAACAAATACAAGGAGGTCTTATTATGTGTATTTTCTGCTCTATCGCCAAAAAAGAAATTCCCAGCCATACCGTTTATGAAGATGATCAGGTTCTGGCATTTCTTGATATTAACCCTACGGCCGTTGGCCATACACTAGTGATCCCTAAAGAACACTGCGATTCTTTCCTGGATTGTCCACCGGCTTTACGCGATCACGTGTTTGAAGTAGCTCAACAATTAGCTAAGAAACTGGAAACCGCTTTACACTGTGATGGAATTCATCTTCTTTCCAATATGCATGAAGCAGCCGGACAAAGCGTTCATCATTTTCATGTACACCTGATCCCTCGCTACAAAGACGATCAGGAAATCGTTGCTTTCCATGAAACACCCAACATAGATTTTGAAGACTTAAAGGAGAAGCTCCAATAACATGCAGGATTGGTCAATGCGGATGATCCTTGTCTTTGTCATACTCGCTCTTTTATACATCATCTTTTCCAGTATGTATCGAAAAGTGCATCAGGAAAGATTATTAAAAGAGCTGCAGTCTTTAGACTTTGAAGCATTTGACAAAGACATTCGATCCACTTTCACCAAATTATTCTTTCCTTTATATATGGTTGAGTTTATGAAGCTGAATCGCTATATCATGGCCGATGATACAGCCATGATCAAAGAACAGTTTCAAAAGCTGATACGAATCGCCCGCAATAAAAAGCAGCGATACGAAATCATCTCCATGGCCTTTGAACATTATGTCTATGAAGAAGATAAGGAACAATCCAAAAATCTTTTAGATACGATTGATCAGGGAGAAAACCAGGGATTAAAGGACCATGCACATATGTTGTATGATATTTTAATCGATCACAAATCCAACCATATTTCTATCATGGAAGAACAGTTTCCACAGTGTACCGCCCAAGAAAAAGCCATTGTCGGTTATTTATTGGCCAAACAATATCGCTCCCTCAACAATATAAAAAAAGCAGAATATTATGAAGAATTTGTAAAAAAGGAATCCGCTTAGGGATTCCTTTATTCATTCATGATGGATGGTGCGGTATAAGTTCTGCTTTTGTATTCGGCATCCAGATCATATAATGCCTTCGCATCGTTTCCAAACAACTCAAATTTGGTGATCATATCACTGGCATTCTTTTCTTCTTCCCCCTGCTCGGAGACAAACCAGTCTAAGAATTTCATCGTTCTAAAATCCTTATCCTGATAAGCGGCATCATATAAGGTGTGAATCAAGCCGGTCACATAACGCTCATGATTTAATGATTCCACCAGAGGTGTCTTAAAATCCTGAATTTTGATATTTGGTTTATCAATGGCCTCTAACACAACCGAACAGTCATTATCCTGCAGATACTGCATCATGATCTGGGCATGAGCCACTTCTTCCTGTACCTGAACATTGTACCAGTTGGCAAAGCCATCCAGTCCTTTTTCTTTATAGTAATTGGCAAAATCTAAATATAGATACGCCGAATACAATTCTTTATTCACCTGTGTATTCAACAAACCCGCAACTTTTTCACTTAACATGTTCTTCATCCTCTCTATTCTATACAATCCGGTGCATTGGCATACAGCCAGACATTTAAGTCGGCCTCGGTTTCCTCATCGGTCTGTCCCTGGATCATAAACGGTTCGCAAATCGTTGCCGACGGACATAAAGCATGCAGATCCTTCTCCATATTTTCAATACCGGCTCCACCATGAGAAAGAAATGGCAAGACTTTCTTATTTGCGAAATCATGTTCCTTCAAAAATGTACGTAAAGGCAAAGCCAAGGTTCCTGACCAGTTTGGCGTTCCTACAAAGATCGTATCATAGAATGAAATATCCACCGATACTGGTTTGTATGCAGGATCTACCCCTTTTTGCACCTGTGCATTTACAGTTTTAACTAAACTCGCATAATCTTCAGGATAAGGTTCTAACGCTTCAATACGGCAAACATCGGCATCAACAGCATTTAAGATCAAGTCTTTTAAATGCGCTACACTGCTTCCTTGCGAATAATACACAATCAATGCTTTTTTACTCATGGTAACCTTCTTTCTTTTCTATACCTATCAGGTAGGGTGAATCTTCTTTATTCAACTGTTTATATTGTACCACTGTATATAAGGAAGCGCTTAAACTTTGCACATATTTTTCAATGCATTTTGCCTCTTCTTTTCCGGATGGATGTGGATATAAAACCAAAGCCATACGACCTTTTCGCTTTAATAATTTCAAGCCTTTTTGAATAGCTATAACACTTGTATTAGCTTGTGTACAAATGGATGGATCTTCTTGAGGACAATAACCAAAATTAAAGATCATCGCATCAATAGATTCAAAGATCAGCGTATCCATCGTTTCATGTCCCTGGCAAAAGGCTTGTACTTTAGGATTCTTTAATTTTTTCATTGTGTTTTGAAGAATGTTCTCCTGAATCTCAAAGGCAAAAACTTTCTGTACACCTTCCGATAAGAAGAACGCAGTATCTTTACCATGCCCTAAGGTGGCATCCACACAAGCGGCATGACGATGTAAGGCTGGCTTTAAAAACAAATGACTTTCATCGACCATAGAACGCATATTTGGCAAGTTCCTCCTTGTAGAGAAGATAATCTTCCTGTTGGTAACAAACAAAGACCACGTTGATCTTTTGAGCATCAGGATATTCATGCATCAGCTGATAGATCGTATTAACTGCGATTGAACAAGCTTCCTGATGCGGATAGCCATAAATACCGGTGGCAATACAGGGAAACGCAATGGAAACAGAATCTAAATGATGGGATCGCATATAATCAAAAGCTAATACCATCGAGTTCCAGTAACATGCCTTTAGACTGTATGCCGCATTTGAATCCTGATGATAAATCGGACCAACGGTATGAATAATAGCTTTACTGGGAAGATCATAAGCCTCTGTCATAACGGCATCACCGGTTTGACAATACCCTATCTTTTGACAAGCAGTTTCTAATTGATGACCGGCCTTTTTAAAGATAGCGCCACATACACCTGAACCTGGAAGCAGATGATTGTTGGCGGCATTGACAATAATGTCAAAATCAAGACCTGTAATATCACCCTTTAACGTTGTGATCATTCTGGATCCTCCCTTCCTTCGATGATCGTATCCATTCGTTTTGTGATCTTAGAAGCACTTACCGATATAGAATGGAACTGCTGTACCAGGCTTTCCAAAGACTGCTTTGCCTTTTGAGATCGTTGTTCCAAACGATGGGCATCCTGCTGCAAAGCCATGATGTTTTTCTCGATCTCTTCGATATGTGCACTGCGATAAAAATCTCTGGTGCTTGCCAAAAGCGTAAAGATCACCCCTACCAGCGTTGTTGGGGAAGTCATTAATACATGCCTTTCCAAAGCGTAATTCAACGTGTCTGTACACTTACCGCATACAAACTGATAAATGGATTCGCTGGGAATAAATAAGATTGCCTGATCCACGGTTTGTTCATTGATATATTTCGATGCGATGTCATCGATATGTTTTTTCATATTCATCTTAAAAAGACGAATAAACTCCTGCTGGTTCTTTCCTTCTTCGATTCGCAGATAGTTTTCCATAGGAAACTTAGAATCGATACACAATACTTTATCCGTTCCGGCTACCCGCAAGATCGCATCCGCCACTTTTCCATTCTTTAATCCATACTGCATAGAAAAGATTTCCGGATTTTGTCCAGCATAAATCTCTAATAAAGACTGCAGCTGATATTCACCCCAGTTTCCGCGCATTTTCGTATTGGTCATGACTTTGTTCATGCTTGATAGATCTGTCTGCATCTTTTGAATGGATTGGGCTTTTAATGCGTTTTCTTTGCGCAAGATCTGGATTTGCCCATTTAAATTTTGAAAGGTTTCCCGCATCTGTTTTTGATACAGCTCTTCCCTGGTCTTTTGATCCTGTTCCTGCATTTTCTTCAAGACAGTATGATCATTTTGTTTCCTGTTCTGCAGATAAACTAAGCTAATTAAGATCAACACACAAACGATCAATAATACCAACAAGATCAATATCAACATTTCCATTTATATCACCCGCCATCTTTGTATCATTTCAATCAAATGTTCTCTTGTATTCTGTTCCGGATCATAAAATACCAAATCCAAACACCTTTGAAGAACCTTTCGAACATCCTTTCCTGTAAAAGACGTATGCGTCAACACATCTTTTCCATTGATCTCTAGATCGTGAAAACTCATTGGTCGATCCTTGTTCTTTTCATAAAAATCTATAAAATCTAAAACACTTTGTACGCTTTGTTGGCCTTTTAAAGAATGCGCCTTTAAATCACAAATACGAATCGTAAAAAGCTTCTGCATCCAGGCATCATCAAACCCCATTTGAATGCGAAAATGATAAATGGTTCGTAGCCGAAGCGGCAGCTTTTCATCATGATGTTTGACAAGCGAACAGATCAGCTTTTGTTGATATGTGCTTAATTTTAAAGCCTTACAAATTCTATCAGCGATTTTGGCACTTTCTAAAGGATGACCATAAAAATGATCGATTCCATCCTTTGTAGTTTTTGTCGCCGGTTTTCCTAAATCATGAAATAAAAGTGCAAGAGCTAAGGTTTCATCAAAGGGGGTCAGAAACGTTATCGCACGTAAAGAATGATGGAGCACGTTCGTATCGTGCCATGGACTATTTTGTGCACAGCTCTTACACAGCTCTAATTCTGGCATCCATTTTGACAATAATTGTGTCATATTCTCAATTTCATACGGATTATATCGCAAAATCTCTTTTAATTCTTTATCAATTCGCTCTACGGCAATCCATTGAATCAGCTTGCTGTTTTGATGCAGGGCTTCCTGTGTCGTTTTATCCATCGTAAAGCCCAGCTTAGCACAAAAGCGATGTGCGCGGATCATGCGCAGGGCATCTTCCTGAAATCGTTGGTTCGCATCTCCGACACAACGAACGATCTTTAAAGAAAGATCTTTTTTTCCGCCAAAGGGATCGATCAATCCGGTATTTGGATGATAAGCCATCGCATTAATCGTAAAATCTCTTCGTCTTAAATCTTCGATAGTGGAAGATACAAACTCTACACGATCCGGATGACGATGATCTTTATAGGTCGTTTCACTTCGAAAGGTGGTGATTTCTACCGGCTGCGGTGTCAAGACCGTGATCGTACCATGTTTGATTCCTGTTGGGATCGCATGCGTAAATAAGCTTTGTACCACACTCGGCAAAGCTCTGGTACAAACATCATAATCGGCGCAATCTCTTTTCAACAAGGAATCACGCACACAACCACCCACGACATAGGCTTCATAACCGGCCTGATTCAAAGTCTTCAAAATTTCAAGAATATTTTCCGGAAGTACCATCACAAACCTCTTTTCCTTCTTATTTTATACGATATTTCCCCACAAAAAAAGAGCCTTCCGGCCCATCAGATATGGTCGGGATGACAGGATTTGAACCTGCGACCCCTTGCGCCCCATGCAAGTGCACTACCAAGCTGTGCTACATCCCACTATGTTTATTCTACTCCATTTGCATAGGAAACAAAAGAATAAACCTTATTTTTCAATATGCTTTCTAGTTTTTATAAATTCCGTTTTTGCTGTACTTGTTATTGTATTGCCTTTTTCTGTATTTTAAAATTGAAGTAAGGAGGCGGTAGTGATGAAAATAAAAATTCCTGAAAATTTTATGTTAGGGACAAGCTCCAGTGCCTGGCAGATCGAAGGAACAGCAGGAAAAGTAGCTGGACAGGAAAGCTGGGCTGATTTGTTTTTTCAAAGCGATCCTTCGCGCTGGTATGACCAAATCGGTCCTCAAAAAGCCAGTGACTTTTATCACCGATACAAAGAAGATATTGCCACTATGACAAGCTTTGGACTCAATACCTTTCGCTTTACCATACAATGGGCCTGATTGATTGAAGATGACTATCGCATCAACTTCATCAAGCGATATCTATACTATACAATCAAGGCAAAAGAAGAAGGATGTCATTGTCATGGCTATTTGATTTGGTCTTTTATCGATCATCTCTCTGCCATCAATGCCTTTAAAAATCGTTACGGTCTTTTGGAACTGGACTTAAGCACATACAAACGTAAACCCAAAAAATCATTATTTTGGCTAAAAGACTGTATAGAAAAAGGAATTGTAGAATAACTCGCATGGTAAAAGCAGCCATTTTGATAATGACTGCTTTTTTTCACTTTATGACATTTTTTCGATTTGGTATCGTTTAAAACCACTGTATCCATTTTATTATTCTGTCCAGGCTTTTCCTTCTTGTCCAAACAGTTTGACATAATGGGCTAAACGATCTTCATATCCTTTGATGAAACTGGGAATCAACTTCCATTTATCAAAATTTGGATCTTGGATAAATTTTTCAAGTTCTTCTTTACCCGCCACGACAAGCTCTGTTGCCAGATTGACCTTTTGAATACCGTTACGAACTGCTTTTGCCAGATTTTCATTACCGGTACCACTGCCACCATGTAAGACTAGCGGCGTATCTGGGCAAGCCTTGACGATTTGTTCTAATCGCTCAAAATCAATATGTGGTGTTCCTTTATAGCGACCATGAGCCGTACCGATCGCCACTGCCAAACAATCTACACCTGTTTCTTTGATAAAACGAGCGGCCATTTCCGGCTCAGTCAGATTGCTTGTGCCATCGACTGAATAGTTTTCCCCTTGTCCGACATGACCAAGTTCCGCTTCCACGCTGATGCCTAAAGGTTTACACATCTTGACGACTTCTTTGGTCTGCTTGACATTTTCTTCATATGGAAGACTGGAGCGATCCACCATGATTGATGTAAAACCGGATCGAATTCCTAACATGAGGTCCTCATACGATTTTCCATGATCCAAATTGATCGCAAATGGCACTGATGAAGTGCTGACCAATTCACGAATCATATGAACAAACCATGGAAGATCGGGATGAATGAACGCATTGACATCAATGATCATAGGTGCTCTTAGTTCTTCCGCAACATGAATCACAGCTCGAACCGTATCTTCACTTTGAACATTTGGTGCGGTAACTCCATAACCTTCCTTTTTGGCACGATCCAGAATTTCTTTCATTGTCACTAACATATATAATTTCCTCTATTGATCTAATTTATCCCTTAAAAAGCGGGAGGCAAAGCACAGATTTTCTTTCCAGTAGGGATCACCCGTGTACCAGAATTCTCCCACAAACCGGTACACTCCCATCTCATACAGGCATCGGATGTTTTCTTTAAATTCCGTATGTCCCGTCCCAAACGGGATCTCCCGGTATTTGCCCGGTACCGTCTCCTTGAGATGTGCCGCAAAAAGATGGCCTTTTCCCTTCTTCAGATCCTCATTCACACTTGTTCCATAAAGCAGTGAGGCATTCTTTAGATTCCCGATATCCGGATAGATCCCCAGATACGCATTGTCGATCCGGTCCACATAGTCCATCGCCTTTTCCACCGTATCCATGAATGGTGTCTCCATCGTCTCAAAGCCTAACACCACGCCTTTGCGGGCCGCCATCTCTACACATGCCTTCAGGTTTTCTTCAAAGAGCTTCCGGGTCGTTTCATCCCCTGTTTCATAATACACATCATAACCGGCCAGCTGGATGATCCGGATCCCCAGATCATAGGCCAGATCGATTGCCTTCTCCATGATCTCTAACGATCTCTTTCGTATTGTTTCTTCTCTGGATCCCAGCGGATATTTGCGGTGAGCGCTCAGGCACATCGAACGGATGGGTACACCGGTCTCGATCATGGTCTCCTTGATATGATCCCGTTCTTTCTGTGTCCAGTCCAGACGGGCCAGCTTTTCATCGCTTTCGTCCACGCTCATCTCCAGATAGTCAAAGCCGCTTTTTCTTGTCAGCTCCAGCTTTTCCTTCCAGCTCAGAGAATTAGGCATCGCCTTTTCATACAGGCCCAGCTCGTATCTATTTCTGTCCATAGTAGGCTCCCGGGCCGTGCTTTCTCTTAAAGTGTTTATCTAAAAGCACCTGCTGCATCGGTTCGATGGCATTGTTTCTTA